>Ga0114996_10000268_pt1 | contig 72902 bp, 62 predicted proteins | sample ArcticOcean_MG_C_4_FD_87039 | JGI IMG/M metagenome (GOLD analysis project Ga0114996, IMG submission 87039) | Marine microbial communities from western Arctic Ocean - ArcticOcean_MG_CB4_134 | ecosystem: Environmental > Aquatic > Marine > Oceanic | place: Arctic Ocean: Canada Basin | collected...
CAAAGTCCCACCGCAACCTCTCAGGATGCGAATAATCCGAACCTAGCCAAACAAGATTCCTTCCAAACTGCAGTCAAAACTGCAGTCAAACCCGATCTAGAAGCCAAAGAAAAAGCCCCCTGATGCTTAGTCAGAGGGCTGATTCGTATCTAAATAGGGTGGTGGAGCTGAAGGGACTCGAACCCTTGACCCCCTGCTTGCAAAGCAGGTGCTCTCCCAGCTGAGCTACAGCCCCAGAAAGCTCTGAATCTAATTAACCTACTGATACCTTCTAATTGTAACATAAACAGATACGGAATGTTCTTAAACTAGATATGGAACCTTGCAGGAAAGAGGTCCGGAAATCTGAAGCATTGTCTTTGAAACATATTACCGATAGGGTAAGTCATAGATATTAAAGGGGCGTCTAGTTATGCAAGGGCAAAACAGATTATTTTATGGTTGGTTTATGGTGGCTGGTGCATTTTTTGTCATGTCCGTTGCTTATGCAATATGGTATGCATTTCCAATTTTCTACATACCTATCCTTGATGAATTCAAATGGAGTAGGGCTGAAACGGCGTCCATAATATCTGTAGGGTTCATCATATATGGTGTTGGCTCTTTAATTGGAGGGATTCTTCTGGATAAATTCGGGCCGAGGGTGTTATTCACCGCTGCAACAATAATTTTAACTATTGGTTTAGTTGGTTGTAGCAGAGCAACGACCCTATGGCATCTCTACTTCTGGTGGGGAGGTTTCGTAGCATTTGGTGTTTCCACAGTAGGGTTTATACCATGTAATACTCTTGTGACGAGATGGTTTATACGGAAACGGGGCGCGGCCCTTGGAATAGCGCAGGCTGGAGGGAGAGAAAGTTTTATGACCACTCCTCTAGTCCAGATATTAATTATGACTATCGGGTGGCGTAGCACACTACTTGTTCTAGCCGGTGTTGGTTTCATTGTAATTATTGGGATAGCTCAATTTTTGCGCAATTCGCCTGAGGACCTAGGCCTTTTTCCAGATGGTGATTCCCCCATTGAGGGAGACGATGAGAAAACGAAGTTAAAACAGGATCATCTTATACTTGACAAGGAATGGGCAGCCATAGACTGGACACTTTCACGTGGTTTGCGACATTATCGTTTATGGGCACTTGTTGGTAGTTCTTTCGCACTTGGGTTTGCCGTAAGTATCGCGCTGACTCACCAGATAGCATACATGGTAGACATAGGGTTTTCTGCATTGATTGCATCGTTTTTGTTAGTAATATTCGGGATTGTGAGTGTCGCAGGAAGGTTTATGGGTTTTCTTTCAGATAGATATGGTAGGGAACCTATCTACTTTGTGGGTTGCTGTGGTATGGCAATCGGCTTAATGCTCTTGGCTCTTGCATCTAGAAGCCCCAGTATTTGGATCCTTTCTATATATATAACTTTATTTGGATTTTTCAGTGGTTTAAACGGACCGACCTTTATGTCTGGTGCAGCTGATGTTTTCCAAGGAAAAAACCTAGGAGGAATTCTTGGATTTACCAATATAGGATATGGTATTGGTAATGCTTTGGGGGCATGGTTTGGAGGTTATGCGTTTGATGAACTTGGAGGATATGGAATTGCATTTATCATAGCAATTATTGGTACGGGGATAGCTCCAATTTTATTCCGGATAGTTTCCCCGGGAAAGATTCGGTTAGTATCGAAGAAAGCGAACGTTCTTAAGTCCAAAAAGGTGTATTCTAAGTAATGGAGGTAAAATAAATGGATGATAATTTTCTTTATACGTCTGTAACACGGCTTGAATTTAAAGATCAGTTGAGACATGCGTATCTAGGACAGATTCCGGTACCTGTTGTATATGGTGTACAGGGAGATCTAAAGAAGCATTATGGGGTTGGTAATGATGTACCTGAGCTCGCATCAACACTTGACCATATAATTGCGGCAGTTGGCGGTTGAATGTACGGCACTTTGCGAGGTGCGCTTGTAGCGCGCCAAGTACCTTTCGACCAAGAAACCTATAAGGCCACTGTGCAAGGCGTGATAAAAGGAAAGGGTCGGGCTATACGAATAGTCGCGATATCGATCCATTATCAGTTAACAGTGCCAGCTGATACTCGAGGAGAATGTGAACGTGCTTTACAGGTACACCCTCAAGGATGTCCTGCTCACCAAAGTGTGAAAGACGCCATTGAAGTGTCTTGGACAGCAGATATTAGTGAAGTGTAACTTCGATATCTCCTTTTATGTTCCCTTGAATACAGGATGCCTTTTTTCAATAAAGGCGAGCCTACCTTCTTTGTAATCGTTTGAGTCAAACCCTTCGAATGGAAGAGCTTCCTGTTCGAGAGTTAACCCTTCAAGGGAAGGGTTATTCAAAACTGTTCGAATAATTGATTTATTGTTCTTGTGAGACATTGGGGCTAGCCGGATAATATCCTGAGTTAGCTTGGATATATATTGATCGATCTCCTTTTTAGGCAAAACCTCGTTCACAAGTCCTATACGAAGAGCTTCTGGAGCATTTAATAAACGGGCTGACATAAGCATGTAGCTAAGATTCCCTGGTCCAATCAGCTGAGTAATCCTCCTCGTTTCATAATATCCTAGGGTAATGCTAAGTCGTGCTGCTGGAATTCCAAAAGAGGAGTTGTCTGTTGCAATACGAAGGTCAGTAAAGCATGCAAGTTCACATCCACCACCAATACAATAACCTTTGATAACCGATATAGTTGGTTTAGATAAATTTGCAAGACTACCCATGGCAGCGTCTAAAACTTCCCCCCAGTCTCTTCCTTGAGAACTGTTGCTTCTTAATTCTTCGAATTCCTTAATGTCGGCTCCAGCTGAAAAGGCATCAGATCCAGCTCCCGTAATAAGTACTACACGAACGTTAGAGTCCTTATCTAACTGATCGCATATATCTACAATACCTTTCCACATGCCATAGTTCATGGCATTACGTTGTTCGGGTCTGTTCAGAGTTACCGTTGCAATTCCGTCTAGTATTTCAAGTTGTAAATTGTCACTCATATCAGTCCTCTCTGTAATTTATATTGGTCAATAAGATGAGTTTCTAATTAATGGATCATTTGAGTTTGATCCCTGACTTTTCAAGGTCGAAACAATCCTCATGCTTTTCTAGGCGTAATAAATCCTTTCGTACACGTAGACTAGGTGTTTTAGGAAGGCTAGCTCTAATCACAATATATCGGGGAACCTTAAAATAGGCTAATCGTTCCGCACACCAATAGATTAATTCCTCTGGGTCAACTTTTGAACGTGGTCGGAGTGCGATATATGCTTTTATATCGTCCTCCCCTACATCAGATGGAACTGCAATCATTGCACAGTCTAAAACTTTTGGATGTTGCTTCATTACGTTTTCAACTTCTTGAGATGAAATATTTTCTCCACGACGCCTGATGATGTCCTTTTTGCGGTCTACAAAATAGAGATACCCTTCCTCATCCATTGATCCGAGGTCTCCGGTATGCAGATAACCTTTTCGGAGGGTAAGTTTAGTTTGGGTTTCGTTTTCCCAGTAACCTGAAGTTGTTGCAGGATTAGTGATGACGATTTCACCGGTTGTGTTTGCTGGTAATATCTGGCCGTTTTCGTTTACGATTTTTACGTCATTAATGAATTTTGTATTTGGATGTTGTCTTGGTCGTCCCGATGATCCCTCTCTTCGAACTTCTCCAATGACCTCGATTGTTCCGTAGCATGTTTCTGTCATGCCAAACCCAACGATAATCTTCACGTTGAACCTTTCTTCCATTGAATCTAGAAAATGTGATGAGAAAGAAGGTGATCCATATAAGAGTCTTACTTGATGGTCGCGATCTTTTGGAGATGTTGGTTGTTTTGCAAGAACAGGAAGCATCATACCAATAAAATTAACGATCGTTGCGTTGGATTCACGTACTTGTTGCCAGAATTTTGAAGCACTAAACCTTTCTCTCACTATTAGTGTAGCACCGGCTACTATTGCTCCCATTGTAGAGTAATACTGTGGATTAGCATGAAAATAGGGGAGGCAGGTAAAAAAGCGGTCCTTTTCATTTGCTTGTGTCCAGTAAGCAAAACCTTGTCCAGCTGCTACATACATTTGATGGGTTATCGTAACCCCCTTAGGAATACCCGTTGTTCCTGAGGTATATACAAGCATACAGACATTAGATGGAAGAACATCAACCAAGTCTGAGAACTCTTCCGCTTTTGTTAACAGTTCACTGAAACGATTCCATCCCTCTATTAGACTGTGGTCCTTTTCGTTGTTAGTTACCTCTACAACCAACTTCTTTTTTACAGAAGGTGAAAGTTTGACGGCTTCCTTAGCAACGTCTATCAGTGAACTGTGTGCTATGAGTATACCTGGAGTAGCATCATTCAAAATAACAGCAGTTTCATCTTTTTTATAAGCTGTGTTAATGGGAACAGATATGGCGCCGATCATTGCAAGACCGAACCAACAGTATAAAAATTCAGGACAATTGGGGAGAAACAAACAAACGCGATCTCCTTTCTCAATCCCTAATCTTCTGAACATACCCGCAGTTTTTGCAACAAGTCTGCCAAATTCCTTATAGGTAATTTGAAGGTTTACGAAGTCTATGAAAAGTTTGTCTGGGTACTTCGATATCGAATACTCAAGAATTTCCCTAAGGGTTAATTCCCATGTTGTTTTTGTTAAATCGGAAAGTTGGGAAATATCAGTCAAAATCTTGTGCCTCAATCCAGTAATGTTTTCAGGAATCGGATGTTACTCGATCTGGATACATTTTGGAAATAAACAACTAAGAGATCATTCAGTTAAATGCGGGGTTTTTGTTGTTTGCCTTAACAGGTAAATAGTGGAAAGAAGAGCTCGATCTAAATTTTCATTAACCTTAAGGTAGACGCTTCCTAAATGATGGTCAATCATTTAGAAGTAAAAACTAATGGCGTCTACACCGACCTAGGATATCCTGGAATCCAGGATGCTCCCTAGAAAGGAGGTGATCCAGCCGCACCTTCCGGTACAGCTACCTTGTTACGACTTCGTCCCAGTCACCAGCCCCGCCCTCGGCCGCTGCCTCCCTTGCGGGTTAGCTCACGGACTTCAAGCGTTGCCGGCTTCCATGACGTGACGGGCGGTGTGTACAAGGCCCGAGAACGTATTCACCGCAGTATGCTGACCTGCGGTTACTAGCAGCTCCACATTCATGCAGGCGAGTTTCAGCCTGCAATCCTAACTGAGATCGGCTTTCTGGGATTAGCTCCAGCTCGCGCTTTCGCAACCCTTTGTACCGACCATTGTAGCGTGTGTGTAGCCCAGGGTGTAAGAGCCATGCTGACTTGACGTCATCCCCACCTTCCTCCCCATTTTATGGGGCTGTCTGGTTAGAGAGTGCAACTAACCACAGGGGTTGCGCTCGTTGCGGGACTTAACCCAACACCTCACGGCACGAGCTGACGACAGCCATGCAGCACCTGTGTTCGCTCCCCGAAGGGTCCCCTCACTTTCGGTCGGGTACTACGAACATGTCAAACCCTGGTAAGGTTCTTCGCTTTGCATCGAATTAAACCACACGCTCCGCTGCTTGTGCGGGCCCCCGTCAATTCCTTTAAGTTTTAGCCTTGCGGCCGTAGTTCCTAGGCGGGATGCTTAACGCGTTAGCTGCGGCACGGGAGGGGTCGATACCCCCCATACCTAGCATCCATCGTTTACGGCGTGGACTACCCGGGTATCTAATCCGGTTTGCTACCCACGCTTTCGGGCCTGAGCGTCAGGTACAGCCCAGAGAGCCGCTTTCGCCACTGGTGTTCCTCCCGATATCTACGCATTTCACCACTCCACCGGGAATTCCGCTCTCCTCTACTGCCCTCAAGTCCAAGAGTATCCCTAGACCCCTCCCAGTTGAGCCGGGAGATTTCACTAGAGACTACTTGAACCGCCTACGCCCTCTTTACGCCCAGTAAATCCGGACAACGCTCGCCTCCTACGTATTACCGCGGCTGCTGGCACGTAGTTAGCCGAGGCTTATTCATGAGGTACCGTCCTCTCTCTTCCCTCATAAAAGGAGTTTACGACCCTAGGGCCTTCTTCCTCCACGCGGTGTCGCTGCGTCAGGCTTTCGCCCATTGCGCAAGATTCCCTGCTGCTGCCTCCCGTAGGAGTGGGGGCCGTGTCTCAGTCCCCCTCTGGCTGATCATCCTCTCAGACCAGCTACCCGTCGTCGGCTTGGTGAGCCGTTACCTCACCAACAACCTGATAGGACGCAAGCCCATCCAAGAGCGCCACGGCAAGCCGTAGCTTTCAGAACCAATCATTAGATTGGAAATCGTATGCGGTATTAGCTCCGGTTTCCCGGAGTTGTCCCCCGCTCAAGGGTAGGTTGCTTACGCGTTACTCAGCCGTCCGCCACTGATCTATTCCGGCAAGCCGGAATTTCACCGTTCGACTTGCATGCATTAAGCGCACCGCCAGCGTTCGTCCTGAGCCAGGATCAAACTCTCAGCGATTGATCTTACCTTCTTTCCACTATTCACTTGTTAAGGTACAAACAAACAAATGACCGACCTCAGTCGATCTGGTTAAGATTGTATTTGGGAACCATACCTTTGTCAAGCTAATTCGCGACAATTTTGCTTTGTTGAATTTGACGATTTCGAACTGAATATTTACCATGAAGGTCAATGGGTGTGTCGTCACTAGTCATGGAGGAAAATTCAATTATGAGCAACCTCTCTTTTCAAATAGTACAAGGATCTTATCTGCTCGATGGAGTGGGGGGGGAACCTGTAAAAGATGGGCAAATATTGATTGAAAACGGAAAGATTCGTGCGGTAGGAAGACATGAAGATATATCTGTGCCAGAGGGAGTCCAGATAAAAAAGCATATTTTCCCTGGATGCACAATAATGCCGGGACTTATTGACACCCATACCCATCTAAATTACCCAGGTGACGGAACACACACAAATGATGTTATGAATGATAGCGATGACATTCTTCTCATGCGATCGATTCAGAATGCGCAGAATTATCTGAAACTTGGAGTAACTACGATTCGGGATAATGGAGCGAAAAACAATACAACATTGTCTCTTAAAGAAGGCATTACTAGGGGACTTGCGACTGGTCCAAGACTTGTTATATGTGCAAATCCCCTAACTATTACGGGTGGACACATGTGGCAAATGGGTGGTGAAGCAGATGGAGTGTATGAGTCTATTAAAGGTGTACGTCAGCTCGTAAAACGGGGAGCAGATTACATAAAAGTCACTGCGACTGGAGGAACAACCTATAGAACATATCCAAATTCACCTTCATATAACCTTGATGAGCTTCAGGCGATTGTGCATGAATCTCATAAATTCAAAAAATTAGTTGCAACACATTGCCATGCTACAGAAGGAATCATTAACTCGTTAGACGCGGGAGCCGATATGATTATCCACTGTACGTGGCGAGAACCAGATGGCTCTTCGCAATATCGTGAAGACGTTGTTAACAGAATTGTCGAAAATGGAACCTGGATAAACCCAACACTAGACCAACATATTGGAGCACCTCGAGAGACACTGTTGAACAAACTGGCTACCGATGGATTAACATCTATGGAGCAAGCTCGCCTTGACGCTATTGAACAGGTATATCCAGAAAGGATTAAACAGATTGAGAAAATGATCATGGCAGGAGTTAAGTTTGTTACCGGAACTGATTCTGGCTTTGGTGAGGTTTCTTTCAACAGGATTAGCAAAGAGATGGCATTATTTGTTGAGGCTGGTATGGGACGAATGGAAGCCATACTTACAGCTACTCGATATGCTGCTGAGGCGCTAGGATTAAGTGAATTGGTAGGGACATTAGAACCTGGTAAAGAAGCAGATATAGCTGTATTTAAAGGGGAACCTCATCGGAATATTGATAATATCAATAAAGTGGTTGCGGTTTTCCATGCAGGTGAACGTATCGTATAAAACAAATCTAGATTTCCGTCAATGAATTAATCAGGAGTTTGTAAGTCTGTGATAAGATGCAACCTTGCATTAGTTGTGCGCTTGATCTAGGGATGAAATGGAACTTACTTTGTTTCCAGTGGGATAATACGTAGGCACTTTTTAAAAACCCATTTAGATAAAAAGTTAGGTGTTAGTTGGGGAAAAACGATTTATTGCTAAGCCTCTTGGCAGAAGGTGCTCTTGCCGTAGGAGCGGGTAACCCTACGGATGCAGGGGTGCCTTGGAATGCTTCTCCAGATCACCCGTTTCCGATAGAACTGGCAGGAGGAATTCCTGATCCAAACAGATTACCTGTCGATGACTTGCAATCGGCCTTCCATCAGGTGCTATCTTTGAGTCCCACTGAAGCACTTCGTTATGGTGGCGTACAAGGATTCGATGGCCTGAGAGTTTTGCTTGCAGAAAGACAAAGTTTGATTGAAAAACTTCCTCTTTCTCCCGAAAATTTCCTAATTGACAATGGAAGTGCGGGGGCAATCAGCACAATCTGCAATGCTATCATCAACCCTGGTGACGTAGTCATAGTTGAGAAGCCAACCTTTTCAGGTACGATGAGAACAATAAGGGGACGTAGACCAGAAATAATCCCGGTTCCAGTTGATGAGAATGGGGTTCATGTTGACTCGATTGCCGAGGTTATGGAACGTGTGAAAGCTGCTGGGAAGAGGGTGAAAATGGTCTACACAATTCCAGACTTCCATAACCCAACTGGGTCTACCTTAACTAATGAGAGAAAAAGAGAACTTATACGAATTTGTTCTCTTTTTCAAGCTGTAATTGTTGAGGACGCAGCTTATTCAGAAATATTCTTTGATCAAGGAAATCCATCGTCTATTTACACAATTGCCCAAGGTGAAGGTGTACTTAAAGCAGGTACATTTAGTAAAGTGATCGCTACAGGTCTACGTTTGGGTTGGATACAAGGCTCTGTAGATTTCATCAATGCATTAATCAATGTTCGCTTTGATATGGGCAATAGCCCGTTACTACAGAGAGCAATAGCCAACTATATCAATACTGGTGCATTGGAAGAACATTTGAGAAGAATGAGGCCAGTATATGCAGAAAAATGTGAAACCTTGTGCGAATCGTTGAAAAAACATTGTTCCCCGTATGTAAAGTTTCACAAACCGAGAGGTGGGTTCTTTCTATGGGTGGAATGTATTGGGGTAACTGCACGGGAAGTTGCTCAAGAAGCAGCTAAAGAAGGTTTGATTTTCCCTGTAGGTTCGCTGTTCTATTTAGAAGGGGAACTCGATAATACAACTCATATTCGGTTAGCTTATGCCACTGCAACTTTAGAACAACTCCAAGAAGTTGGTCCGAGACTAAGCCGGGCTTTCCAACGTGCATTAGGAGAACGCTAAACTTTTCATAGGGTTCCTTGCCCTAAGAAGTTAGCATCGCTATACTTTGGAGAGTTTATATACAGATTTACTCTGTACAAGGTGACGTTCTTGCTGGAGAAGCTGGATCAAATTAAGGATCGATATGAGGAAATTGGGGCCTTAATGGCTGATCCAGCTATTGCCACAGATTCCTCAAGGGTTTCAATTCTAGCAAAGGAATACGCGTCAATCGAACCTATTGTAAGCGTGTATAGTAAGTACCTCAATGTATTAAATGCCAAAAAAGACGCAAGCGATATTATACGGCAAGGCAATGATCAAGAACTTATAGAATTGGCACAAGATGAACTTGCCGCACTTGAGGATAAGGGTTTACAGCTTGAATCAGAACTTAAGAATGCTCTTATACCAAAAGATCCTCAAGATGAGCGAAACACATTTATTGAAATTAGGGCTGCTGCTGGTGGGGATGAAGCTGCACTCTTTGCAGCAGATTTATATCGGATGTACATACGGTATGCTCAAGGTAAAGGGTGGGATGTAGATCTTGTTGATGCTAGTGAGACTGGTATAAGGGGCTATAAAGAAATCGTTTTTGAGATTAAAGGGAAAGGTGCGTTCAGCCGAATGAAGCACGAAAGTGGTACTCATCGGGTTCAAAGAATACCCGTTACTGAATCCTCGGGTCGTTTACATACTTCAACTGTAACGGTAGCAGTGCTTCCAGAAGCAGAAGACGTTGATATAGGTATCGTCGATGACGAACTCAGGATTGATATATTTCACTCTGGGGGAGCGGGCGGCCAGAACGTGAATAAGGTTGCTACTGCTGTACGTATTACGCATGTACCGACCGGAATCATGGCAGTGTGTCAGGATGAACGCTCACAACTTCGTAATAAACAAAAGGCAATGGCCGTCCTGAAAGCTCGTCTTTTAGCTATAGCCGTTCAACAACAGCAAAAAGAAATTAGCCAAGATAGGAAATCACAAGTTGGAAGTGGGGAGCGATCCGAAAAAGCCCGGACGTACAATTTCCCTCAAGACCGTATTACCGATCATCGCATAGGGCTTACAGTGCATAGCCTTCAAATTGTCCTAGAAGGTGACCTAGACCAAATAATCAATCCCTTAATCGAATGGGAACAACAACAGAAGTTAGCATTTGTGAAATAGCAAAGAGGTAGTGTGAATAGGAAGCGTGGATTTCATCATTTAAGTAAAAGAAAGGTAATATATTGACCAAAAGGTCAGCATATATTTGAGAAACACAATAATGAATGACAATAAACCAAGAGAAATAAGAAATATTGCAATCATTGCTCACGTCGACCATGGTAAAACAACCTTGGTTGATGCGATGTTAAAGCAGAGCCACGTTTTCCGTGAAAATGAGCATATTACTGAACTCATCATGGATTCCAATCCACTTGAAAGGGAACGTGGGATTACTATTTTGGCGAAAAATACAGCCGTCATGTACAAGGGAGTGAAAATCAATATTATTGACACCCCTGGACACGCTGATTTTAGTGGTGAAGTCGAACGTGTTATTAATATGGCAGATGGATGTCTCTTATTAGTAGACGCGGTAGAAGGTCCTATGCCTCAGACTAAATACGTCCTCCATAAAGCTTTAAAAAGAGGACTGAAACCGATCGTGGTTATCAATAAAATAGACCGTGCATCTGCACGAATTGCCGGAGTGAAAGAACTTATACAAGACCTGTTCCTTGAAATTGCGACTGAAACGAAACAACTTGACTATCCACTCGTATACGTTTCTGCTCGAGAAGGTTATGCAGGCTTAACTTCTGAAAAAATTAGTTCTGATATCTCCCCGTTGTTTGACACGATTATTAAAGAAATCCCTGCTTCAAATGGGATTGTTGATGCACCACTTCAGTTTCAAGTTGCTGCCCTAGATTACGATAACCATTTGGGTCAAATTGCCATTGGGCGTATTTATTGTGGAACGATACGTAAAGGTCATCCTGTTATACGTATTAACCGTGAGGGAAAAGTAACTAAATCTGTAGTTGAACGAGTTTATGTTTTCCAAGATCTTGAACGTACCGAAGTACCCTTTGCCGAAGCGGGTGAAATCATTGCCATAGCAGGAGTAGATGAAGTTTCAATTGGGGATACAATAGGGGACTCGTCTATGTCAAATCCTCTTCCTCCCATCGTTATAGATGAACCGACACTCACTATAACGGTAGGTGTTAATACATCTCCCTTTGCTGGAAAAGACGGGGTTGCAATTACGGCACGTCAACTCCTTGATCGATTAATGAGAGAACTTCAAACTAACGTCAGTTTGAGAGTCGAGCCAACATCAAATCCAAGTGAATTCATAGTTGTAGGTCGAGGGGAACTTCATCTAGGGGTACTCTTGGAAACAATGCGTCGTGAAGGATATGAAATACAGGCATCTCGTCCTCAGGCTGTAATTAAAACAATAGACGGTGTTGATCTTGAACCTTATGAAAAACTCTATATTGACACTGACTCTAAATATATTGGCCCTATAACTGAAAATCTTGCGAAACGCCTTTCAAAGATGGAGGACATGCGTGCGGATAATGATGGTAATGTCCACATGGAGTTTAAAATCTCTACCAGGGGGCTTATAGGCTTTCAGAGTTTCTTTTTACGTGTAGTGCATGGGGATGGAGTTATGAATACAGAATTTGTGGGTTATGAACCAGTTGAAGGAGACGTTCAGACGATACGAACTGGGGCACTAGTTGCATCAGAAGAAGGAGTTGCTGTTACATATGGCTTACATAATGCTCAAGGTAGAGGGCTTACGTTTATTGAACCGGGAACTCGTGTGTATGAGGGGATGGTTATAGGAACACATCAAAGGGAGAATGATATTGTTATTAACGTATGTAAGGAAAAGAAACAATCGAATGTCCGTTCTTCAACGTCAGATATTACCGTTCGACTTACCCCTCCAACTATCATGAGTTTGGAAGAGGCTTTGGAGTTTATCTCTGAGGACGAATTAGTGGAAATCACACCGAAATCTATTAGACTGCGAAAGAAAGTTTTAGATAACGATGCAAGGAAATAAGGAGAATCGTAATTAAATAAGGATAATTTTAAGAGGGAAGAAGAAGTTAATGCCATTACGAATTGAGGATACTGCTCCTAACTTTACCGTAGAAACAAGCCAAGGAACAATCAACTTCTATGACTGGATGGGAGATGGGTGGGCAATGCTTTTTTCTCACCCGAAAGATTTCACACCGGTGTGTGCTACTGAGCTTGGGTCTGTAGCACAGTTAAACGATGAGTTTACTGCACGTAATTGTAAAGTTATCGGGTTAAGCGTAGACCGTGTAGAGGATCATCTTAAGTGGATAAAGGATATCGAGGATATAAGTGGGGTTGAATTAAAGTTTCCCATAATTGGGGATGAGGAGCTACGTATATCGAAACTGTACGAGATGTTGACTTCTGAAGAAGATACAACATCGACATCTAGAACAGCATCTGATAATAGAACGGTTCGGATAGTATTCCTTATCTCTCCTGATAAGAAAATTAAAATGAATCTTGCTTACCCAATGACTACTGGACGCAATTTCAAAGAAATGCTTCGAGTTATAGACTCATGCCAACTCACTGCAAATTACAAAGTAGCTACTCCTGCTAATTGGACACAAGGAGAAGATGTAATTATTATTCCAGCAGTAGATGATGATTCCGCTAAGGAATTATTCCCTGATGGCTGGAATTCAGTTAAACCCTATCTTAGAATAGTGAAGAATCCAAGAAATCAACAGGAACATTCCCCCCGACAGTTATAAATACAAGTGGTTTGGGAAATACGATGATTTACCCCCCCCGGCAAACTATGCCCGTTCCTAGATTGATACGGAAAAACACCATATATATTGCCATAGTGCTTGCTTTACAAGGTCTTGGTGGGCAACTAGCTGTTACTTTAGGAGCGTTAATGGTAGTACAGCTTCTTGGCAAAGCAACTCTGGCCGGCGTTGGAGGGAGCATACTTAGTGCTGGCAGAATCCTTATGCCGTATCCTATGGGGAAACTGACTGATATTTATGGGAGAAAGCCAGGGATGGTAATTTCTCTTGCTTGCTCCCTAATTGGTGGCTTTCTTTTAGGTGCTTCTATAACCATATCTTCATTTCCAGTCTTTCTTGCAGGTATGATAATCCTTGGGTTGGGAATAGGCTCGGCAAGGCAGTTAAATGTTGCTGCTGTTGATATGTATCCGTCAACTCGCCGCGGCGAGGGATTAGGCTATGTCCTGACTGGAAGCATAGCAAGCGCCTTTATATCCCCCTTAATAGTTGTTATAGGAGAAACAGTCGGACGCGTTACTGGAAAAGACCCTCTTGGAATTTCATGGTATTTAATGTTGCTCGTTCTTCTTCCAACAGTATTCTTCATCTTACTTATTAAACCTGATCCGAGGTCAATAGCTTTAAATTTAAGGAAATATTGGCCATCCTATGATCCACCTCCATCCATCAATGGCACAACTCCACCTGCAGCTATCTCGACGTTTTTACGCCATCGACCCAAACAAATAACATATGCATGCTACGCTGCTGCACAAGGAACAATGTCATTAATGATGGTGATGACTTCTCTTGTTATGGCAGAAGGTGGACATCCTATCAGGTCTATTTCTATAGCGGTGTCTATTCACGTACTTGGAATGTTTGCGTTTTCTATACCTTTTGGGAAGTTGGCAGACAGTATCGGTCGTAAACCGCTGCTAGGTGTAGGGTTGCTTATAGAAGCTTTTGGGGCCTTTCTTGTGCCGGTTACGCAATCCTATACGATAATCACACTAGCCCTTTTTTTTATTGGCATTGGATGGTCTGCGGTCAATATAGCAGGAACATCTCTTCTAGCTGACACAACACTACCTGAAGAACGCGGACGGGCAATTGGTCTTAATGAAACCTTGTCTGGAATTCTTTCAATTGGGATGCCTCTCCTTGGCGGTTTTGTTGTCGATGTATCAGGACTTACAATGATGGGGATAATTGGTGGCTCGGTTGCAATGATTCCTCTTATCTTTCTGCCACATCTAAAAGAAGTCAAACGGGGTCATTATATATATGAATAACAGTATGCTCCTAAAGGCATTATTATTCATAGTGCTTGCTGTGTCTTTGGGCTGTAGTAAAGACGATCAATCGGCATATGTGGCATATCCCACAATGTACCCTACTCAATTTCCTTACCCGACTACTAAAACAACGATCATCAGTAACGAAGATAGTGTTGTAACGATAACACCTGCAACTCTTATGAAAAAACCTGAAGGTGTTAAGGAAACGGTGGAAGTTCCGAAGTTACAAAACCTTCTGATCGAAAATCTTGGTCCTTACGATCCATCGAGTTCGACATTTGGAGATCTTAGATATGATCTTAGATTTCAAAGCCTTGTTTTTAATCACTTTGGCACGTCTCGTATTGATGGTCAGGGAAATAAGCATTATAACGTCGCTTTCGAATTCCGAGCACCGGCAAGCACGCAATTAATCGCTCCAGTTACGGGTGTTATCTCACACTTTGAATGGCAACCTTCTGAGGGTGATTGGGAAATTCATATTGAATCAGCGACAGACTCGGAATGGAAATTTGGCATTGACCATATTGTGAGCCTTGATTGCTCTCGTTCAACAAGCTCTGCTGATATATGTGACCTACCTCTTAAAATAGGTGGCACCGTTATATCTACCAGGATTCCGGTTATTGCAGGGGATGTTATTGGCTATATGGGAATGTGGTCTGACCATGGAAATATCGGTATTAATGGCCGAACGGAACTGACAGTATTCAAGTATCTTGATGGAACAGATGGGGCTATGAGTTATTGCCCAACCTTACACATTGCTAAAGAAGTTGAGATCGATTTCAAAGACACAATTTCAGAACTTATGGAAAGCTATGAAGAATGGTCAGGCAACAATTCTACCTATAACGAGAAAGAAATGCCTGCACCTGGGTGTATTTATAAAGCAATAGAACTAATTGGTGATAAAACCAAACCAGTCAAGGAATGAAAGTGAAACCTATGAATACATATACTTTCTATCGCAACATTGCGGGTAAGGAAGATTGATCCTGAATCCACTAACTCTGATAAACATCGTCCTCGTAGCTCCTGAGATACCTCAAAACACCGGAAACATTATCCGTTTGTGTGCGAATACGGGTGCACGTCTTCATCTGGTTGAACCGTTAGGTTTTAGTTTGGATGATGCGATGGTACGCAGGGCTTCGTTAGATTATAGAGATATTGCCGATGTTGTTGTACACAAATCATTCGATGACGTACTTTTGCCGTTAAAGATAGATAGAGTGTATGGAACTGTTCCAGATGGACCGGTTTTATATGACCTACCTGTCTATGAGCGAAACGACACGATTGTTTTCGGATCAGAAAGCACAGGTTTACCCACAGATATTATTCAGAAATTACCTGCCAGAAATCGGTTACGAATACCTATGATGCCATCTAATCGTAGTTTAAATCTCGCAAACGCAGTTGCAATTATTGTGTACGAAATGTGGAGACAGCTTCATTATGTTGGCAATAAAGGAATCTAAAAACAAAGTCACCTATGATGGAGGCAACGGAATGTTAATGTTTTTCCCTTCTTCTTAATCCGTCTAGATAAGTACTTGTTTTGTTTTTGTTGGGTTTTGATTAGGAGACCTGAGGTCAGTTCATGAACGATATAGGGATACCTCTTTAGGTTATAAACTAGGAAAGAAATTTACTCATAATGCTGTCTAAATTAATATCACTAATTATCATCAGTGCATCACTAATCTTTTTAGTAGGTTGCGGCGAAAGCGACCAGCAAGAGATTGTACCTACACAAAAGCCCTCTTCTGCTATGGTGATATCTGCTCCCATATCTACCACGATAGCTATTAAATCTACCGCTACATTTGAACCTGCCTCAGATGTTACACCAACATCACCTATATCTAAGGTTCCTACGAAAGTTGTAGATACCGTTGCTAAACCCAGAGACGAATTTGGAAGTGGGGGACTAGTTAAGGATTTAGAATCATGGGCATATATTAAGCTTCCTAAGTTCATCGCGGCTTCACATATAAAGATTAGTGATATAGCCCACGTATCTAAATTTCGCTCTTCGGCTGGGCATGATTTCTCGGATTCCTTCGAGGCATGCTGCTCAATGAAGCACTACTTCATACCAATAGACTATTATGGTGCCCGGTTTACGCAACCTATTTATTCGCCTGTTGACGGTGTTGTCCTTTACTTGTCGGAACCTTCAGGTGGCCATTCAGATGATTGGAAAATTAGCTATGAAGAACAGACAGGAAAGAAGCCACCAGTTGGTTATCGCGATTGGAATATGTATATACGCCCGGACAGTGCACCAAATGTATGGATCACACATATGCATGTTAACCCGCTCGATGAAATCATCAAGAAAGTTACTCCGACTAATGGGCAAAGTATGATGATGGGGCTTTCAAAGCCAGCTATAGAAGGGTATCGTGTTAAAGCAGGTGATCTTATAGCACACGGGCTAGGGGAAATTATAGTAAAGAGACATTTAGATGGGAATGGAATCCCCTCGGGGTGCAATTCTGCAGATTCTCGAAAAAAATTCTTGCAACGTAATCTCCCAGGGTGCAAAGCTAAAGTTCAACTCCACTCAATTTTTGAATTTATGAATGATGATGTATTTAGCGAATACCAGAAAATCACCGATGTATTGAGGTCAGACTTTATAATAACTGCAGAAGAACGTGCTGGAAGTCTGCTGGTATGTAAAGGTGAATTCTTTGCTGAACCCGGGAATGCTGATGATCCCGCAACATACGTAAAGCTTCAAGGGTCTTCCTCCGTGAGCGATACGTCTTCTTCAGGATCCTCGCAAACTGACGGATCCTTGTCGAAGTCAGAAGTGAAAGGAAGCCTCCCAGGGTTTCAGGCACTTGCTTCTGGTCGAGAAATCATCGCCTCCTTTGAGGCTTCGGGTAGCCACATGCTTTCAGAGTTTACCGTAGGTAAATCTTACCTTTTAGTAATTGCTGCTACTGGAGGGCCTATCAAAGTTTCAGTAGAGGATGATTCGGGTAAGCGAGGTATTTTCTCCAGACCTTTAGGGAGCGGAATTAGCACATATGAGACAGCCCAAATGGAGTTAGGCCAAATCGAAGTTTCTGTGGAGACCGACAAGAGCATCAATTGGCAAATTGTGGTAGTAGAAGAAGTCTGACATTTTTATTCGATAATAGCCCTTGCTTCTATCTCAATTAAGAATTCTGGGCGAGCCAAGCCTGAAATTATTAAAAGTGTGTTTGCTGGAGGATTATCAAAGAACCCCGACATTCCTTTACGAAGACCAGAAATGTCATTACGGTTAACTAGAAAGATTGTCATAGACATGATGTCTTCTTTCTTTCCACCTGCGGCACGAACAGCTTCTTCAAGGTTAGTAAGGGCTTGTCGTGTTTGAGCCTCGGCATCATCTTTTCCTACAAGTTGACCATTATTGTCTAACCCAACCTGCCCAGCCATAAAAACCATGGTTCCAGATTTCACTACATGCGTATATCCAGTAGGAGTGTGTAATGTATTAGGGTTAATGTATTCTTTCGGCATAATAGTTCCCTGTTTTTCCGGATTTGTTAATCCTTTTTGTCTGGTGAATCTTTTACAGCTCGTACAGTGGCAATTAAATAAAGCAGCCAAACAGGCAACGCCGTAATGGCTATAGACAAAGACTCTCCCGGTGATTCTTCACCAGGGTTGACGTCTAACAGTGCATAACGCAATGTCCCGGGGACACCTGCTATTAAAGAAATAATCGTTGCTACTGCAAAGATTACAAGACCAGCTATGAGATACCATTTCTTTAATAAATCAGCAATTTCATCTTTTGCTTCTACCCATCGCCTGCCTAGAAAGTGGACGATTACTAAGAATAATCCAACTATCGTTAAACTCAAGCCATTAACGAGGTTAGATTTCATAGCAAATTCAACTTTCTCAGACAAAGATCGGGTTTCATCATCAACGTTATAAGGAACATATTTGTCTCCCTCTCTTTTTATACGCTCTTGTAGATTCCGATGGTCTTCATATACTTCGCCATAGCTGAATTCACTAGCAACAACTTCTCCAAAGCCAACTTTAAGCAGGGTAGATACTCCTCCGAGCACCAAAATACCAACACTAATTAAAATAACCACATGGAAATAAATCTTGAGAACACCTTTATAGGAAAACCTTATAGAAGATCCCCCCTTGAGTTTGACTATGAAATAAATAATGCCACCTATGATAAGGACGGGTATGCCAAGCCCCAGTATTGAAAAAAGTATTTGGAAAATCATATCCATGAAATAGTCCTATTCTCTAGTTGCCTGTCTTACTATAAAAATCAATCCGTATGGTTATCTATAACAATAACGACAGTATACAGGTGTGAACAAGTACTGCTAATATATATCCTGACGTTGCCTTCGAGACCTCCATATATTCATCCTGCCCTACAAGTAGAAGGGATCCTTCGTGCAAACAAAACCTGCTAAATCATTCTTGCTTTTGATTATCTTTCTTCTACTTTTGAGTGCCTGCGTGGGGGGCACAACCCTTCCTGAGACTAGTCCTACGTCGATAGTTTTACCTACTCCTACTAATGTTCCGGTTTCGGCAGTCACGCAGATTCCATCTAGTACGCAAGCCACCACGATTCCATCTAGTACGCAGGCCACCGCGATTCCATCAAAACCAGAAACTTCTGTGACTCCAACTAAGACACAAACAGTTGAAGCTTCTAAATCCAAAATTCTTCACACATTCAACGGGAACGGTACTGACAAGACAGGAGAGTTTGATGTTGTTAGCACTGTTGACGTTCTTCTCACCTACACTGGGGGACCGATTTCTCTTTTCCTGATGGAGGGAAGTAATTCTCCTAGGAAGATATACAATGGTCCTTCGTCTACCCGTGGCAAATACGAGACCAACATTCCTCCTCCCGGCCGTTATGCTATTGGTATTACATGTGATAAAGGCTGCGAATGGACAATAACAATACGAGGGACAGGGGAAGCCGTATCTTCGCAAACAGCCGCAAAGCCTACTGCAGACAGTAAAGGGGACACGGGTACCACAGACAATAAAGAAGACGCGGGCAACAGAGGTACTACTGTTGATAAACCTAGCATATTAGTGGCAAATGATTCTGCAATTAAAACGGAAAAATGGGACGTTTTTTCTCAATCAAAAGCTTCTATTCTCCTTTCAGCTCCTGACACGAGGGCCATAACCCTTTCGTATGATTCGAAAACACGAATAGCCAGTGTTTCTGGAACAAAAGCTTCTGTTCCATCAGGAGCTCACGTGATGGTTGCGAATTTAGAATTAGGGAACTATGTTTTAGTTAAAGCTGATAATAACGGAGCGTTTAGATCTGAACTGGAAGGTCATCCCGGAACAAATATCCTAATTAAACAGGATGCAACTGGACAAATATTTAATGTTGAGGATCCGAAGGCTACGCATGGACCAAATACCTTGCGGACAATTTTCCCTCCTGGGGTCTTTTTGCGAATTCCAATAGAAGAATCAGGAAGTGGGGTCAATTTCAGTTCAGCAGGACGCTTACCAAAGGATGAAGATGCTCCATGGACTATTAAAGGGACTTTGGCGCAATCTCAGCTTACTCCAGGTCAGGAAGTTTTATTTTCAGGACAAGTCGCAGTTCGCACAAAAGAATCCAATATTCCTCAAGATGGAGAATTGCGTATCAAAGCATATCTTCTGGTTAATGCTAATGGCCGCCAGGTTGGTGGAGCAAAGAATTTTACAACATCTATTTTTACCTCAACCGATTTACCTATTGAAAGCAAATCTTTTTCAAAGCAATCGTTTTCACTTGGCACAGCGGAAATACTTTGGCGTTATGAAGGTGATTTTTGGGTGAGTGATTTTTCTGCCACTCTGACGGTTCCTGAAGGCTCGTCTGTGGGGCTTTACCAATTAAAGGCTGACTTAAAAGGAGTGAAAGAATTACCGAGGAGAACAGATCAAAATATTCTCCACAGATCTTTCTTACAGGAAGCTTCATTTGGAACTTTTACCGTTGGTATGCCTTCACCTATGCGTCTGACAAGTACGCTTTTAGCTGATGAATTAAGCGAAGGTTCTCGCGGGGGAGTGGTAGCAAGAGAAGATAAAGGGTTTTTCGATATAAGTCATCGTGCAGGAGTACGTCATCAACCCGTAATTCCTCGTTTAGATAATTATGGGCAGTATTGGAAATATCGTCTGGAACCCTATTTGCCGATGTTGGGAGTGGCGGAAAGGACTCCACCCGCAGCACCGTCAATTAATCTCGATTTTTCTAAAAGCACACTCACCGTTACCGTGCTGAGACCAGATGGTAAGACTGATACGCTAGGTCCCGCTTCTTTGACACGCTATACGATGAAATCTCCTCGTACCCCTTGGCATAAGACAGTGGCTGAAGGAGGTGGAAACCTTGGAGAAGTTCCACAACTTCAGGCTGATAGCACCCAATTCGCGTATCAGTTTCCGGTAGATGGAACCTACGTCGTTACGCTAGATGGAACAATTGCTGATGTTGCTGGAAGATCTTACAGTATCACTGGTACGTATGATGTAACGGTTGCGAATATACTTGATATTGAGACGAGTTTATTGCCTGGTACACCTTTTGAAGTTGGGAACAGCCTACCAATAGGCTTAAGAGTGATGCCTGGACTTCCAGCCAATATTACCTATCAAGTCAAACACGTTGCGCCCAATGGAAAAGCGACGGTGCGTACTTTTAAAGGGAAGGCAAATGAACATGGCTGGTGGGATGGGAACGGAAAATCTTTTAAATTTCTTGAAGACGGTGAGTACAGGGTAGACGTAGAGGCACAACATACTGACTCTGGAAATAGTTTGTGGGTTGGCCGATTAACCTTTGGGAGTGCAGTAGCTACACCTAAGGCACCTATGATTCTTCATGGACGGCGAGGCCCAAATAGACTTACTCAAATTCCTCCACCCTGGGGGTTCTCAGAGACTTTTAAGACAACAGATGCTGATCATATTCAGCTTCCTTATTTTACTGGCGATGTACTGTGGGGTCAGAATAGCGGTCATTTAAAAAATTCTGTAGCTATCCTTACAAGTCTTCAATTAACCGATGAGGCCCATCCTCTTATTTCACGAATTAAAAATCAGGCAGATACGGGTGGTTCAGCTATTACGAAAGATGATCTTATTAAGGCAGGTCAATTGCCTTTTGGGACAAACATTAATCCGGGAACTGTGAGTAAGGTTGATAAAGTGAACCTTTGGGGATATAGCTATGCATCTATACAGAGGCCAGGGATGCGTGTCAGGGAACATGTCCTTGCTGATGATCTTGGAGGAACCTATTGGAGGTTCGATGACGCTTATCATATGCAGTCCGGCAACGGGCCCCAAGGAGACCTACCTGGTGATTTTAAGTTTATGTATTCTGCCGGTGTTATTCGAGATGATGCATTAGGACAAGGAGTCTATGCTATCTACGGTTCTGGATGGGTGATGGCTGAAGACGATGATCCCTTAGGGGCAAGGTTTATGCCTCCTTTCCAGGGAGCTGCAGGTGGTCCAGATGGAGGCCCGCTCTTCACGATTCATGGACGCGAAGTCGACATGTTCTTTCTTCCACTTGCTGTACGGTCTGGGTCAGTTTTAAATAATGGAGAAACCTTTCGTATGGCTGGTCCAATCATGCCGACATTACCGAGCCGTATTGAATACACGGTCACAGCTCCAAGTGGAAATATACGTAGCTTTGAAGGTCGGGCCAATTCTATCGGATATTTTTATAAGCCTGAGGACGATTTCATTTTAGACGAAGCAGGGTTGTGGAGTGTAAAATTAAAAGTGATTCATGATGGGATGACTAGTGCTGGGCAAGTAGAATCTCCTTATCCAACGGGTGGTTTATTGACCCCAGATGGTTTGACATTCGCTTTCGCGGTTAGGGCTCCTGAGACTAAGGAACTTGCGATAACAACCGATTTATCACAAATGAAACCGTCACAATGGTTTGGGAATGTTCGAACTGGGCTCTTCCAAGCAGAATTGCCAAAGGGTTGGAGCAATACGAAAGCAAAGGTACTTGTTTCTATACCAGGAGCAGTACTTGTTGCGGAAGATGTAAAAGCGAATGGGAATAAATTGGTATGGAATATGGATGCACAGAAACTGAACAACCTTGCTAGTAATTTCGATTATGAGCAAGGAATTGCTGACACCATTGATGTGACTTTTTACGTAGAAGGCAATCTAAATGGTGCCCCGGCTCAAGCCGTAGGAACGTTGGTTACCCATGGAGCGAGGGTACCTGTTTCTCCGACTTTTACAACGACTCTTGAGCAGCTTCCTGAACTCTCTAGTTTTTCCACGGATAAAGTCGATCAATTCTTGGTTGATCTCGAATATGTTGTAGGTGGACATCCATTCAAGGGAAGTGGCACGAAAGATCCAGATAACGGAGCTCACGTTAATTGGGACAACAGTAAGAACCAATGGCCTAAAGGGACACTGGTAACTGATTTCCCTGCTATTTATGCAGTTTCTGATGGCTATGTGGAAAGGATAGACACCTATGAATCTGTCGGAAAGGTCAACCATAGATATGGAGTACATCTAGTCTTTGCTCAAAAAGATGGCATACCTGTGAAGTTCCATATATCAATTGAACCATCTATGTCACCGGGAGACAGTTCTTTCTACGAACCTTTTATTTTAGTTAAAAAGGGAGAATCCGTTCGTAAAGGACAAATTTTAGCGCATATGTATCTTGAGCCAGATGGCAAATTCCCAGGACCACATATCCACTTTAGTGTTCAACCATCGGGGGAAAGTCAGCAAGCACCGGCTATTTTCAATGGCAAAATAGTTAAGAAATTCCACTCGAAGTTCGGTATTTTTGGCTTCGACTATAAAGGGAGCCCATCAGATGGAGATGCGAAAATGCCACCGTGTATGGGATATAAGCTAGCTACAGATGAGAATCCGTTTGGATCAACCTCTTCGGAATGCTTGAATTAAGAACTTCCACCGGTGTTTTTCTACATCTTGGAAAATGGCAAGGATTTCTTCAGTGTACAGTAAGACTATAGTTACCATTATATCGATACTGGTCTTTATTTTTATTTGGATCACGGTTGGTTGTGAACACAATATTCCATCAACTCCTGACTCCCTCATTCAAAAAGAAATTTTTGTAAAAGATTCGGTGCCAACTACGGTTTTAAAGGTACGTAAGACTGCTTTTATAACACTTAAACGTCCGATTTCCGCTTCTGCAGTATCAGTTTCACCAGACGGAAAATTTGTAGCTGCTGTTAATCCCGATAGTGACTCGATCACTTTACTTGACCCTATGAATCTATCTATCTTGGCTGAAATCCCCGTGGGTGATAATCCACGTACCGTTTCCTTCACCCCAGACTCAGGGACAGCATTAGTTACTAATAATGATTCAGGTACTCTATCCATAATAGATGTTTCTAAATTGGTTGAGACCTCACAGTATTCTGTAGGGTTAATGCCTTATGGAGCGGTAAGCGATGGAATACATGCTTTCATCACCGAATTCGGATCTGGGACTTTAAGTGTCTTCAGAATGGATACAGGGGAGTTGTTAACTCGCGTTCAACTTGATGCCTTTCCTGCTGGAATAACATTAAGCCGAGACACTAAACATTTATTCATAACTCACTTTTTTACAGGACAAATAACGATTATTGATCAAGAAACTTTTACGGTATATGGAAAGGTGTCAACAGGAGCTGATATAAATCTATCTCAATTTATAGCGGTGACAGCAGACGGCCTCAAAGGTTATTTACCACAAACTCGCTCAAATACTACAAATACAGCCATGCTATTCGATACTACCGTCTTTCCCGTAATCAATGTAGTAGATTTAGTTAAACTTAAGTTGTTAGTAGGAGAACGGATCACACTCGATACAGCAGATGAACCTGTGAATATGCCATTTGCAGTAGTCCTTTCTCCAGAAGAACAAATACTATATCTTTCAAATGCAGGAAGTGATGACATCTCTGTTATCGATCTCAAAACAAACAGAGGGGTAGGACACATTAAGGTTGGTGCAAACCCAAGAGGAATTGCGATAACTCCTGATGGATCACGCATATTTGTTAACAATGTTCTTGATGGGACACTTTCTGTTATTAATGGAGGAACACTTACTGTCATAGACACTGTCCCTGTAACAAATATACCTATCGGGTCCCAGCTGTTGCTGGGAAAGAAACTATTTAATGCAGCGACAGAACCGACACTTACAACCGATAACTGGATTTCATGTGCCACCTGCCATTTTGATGGTACGATGGATACACGAACATGGCTTGGATTCCCGGATGGCCCTAGAAACACTCCTCCTCTTTTTGGTGTTGCAGATACACTACCTAATCACTGGTCAGGAGACTTTGATGAACTTCAAGATATAGAAATCACGATTGAAGAAATTCAGTTTGGTAATGGGCTTGTTTTAGGAAAGGCCCATGATTCTCTGGGACCAAAACACGCAGGGTTATCAGAAGAATTGGATGCGCTTGCCGCTTACCTTGCGTCGATTCAAGTTCCGCCCTCACCGTTCGGAAAGAACCAGGATTCCTTGCGTTTAGGGAAATCATTATTTGGAACACTGGGGTGCCAGACTTGCCATTCTGCTCCTTTGTATACCGATCTAAAACTTCATGACGTAGGAACAGGAGACCTAAACAAAGAAAAGAATTCACATGGGCGAAAAACACAATTCGACACACCCTCTCTGCGCGGAGTATGGATGACGGCACCTTATTTTCATGATGGAACTGCAGAGAGTATTGAATCAGTTCTTCATACAGGCACGATACATGATATTTCTGACAAGATAAATGAATCTGAACTAAAAGCCCTGATTGATTTCCTACAATCTTTATAGGATATGTAAATAAATCACTCTGAGATTCTTAAACAAACGCTATTTAGCAGGTCGTTACTCAGTAAATCAAATGGTGCCGAGGGAGAGACTCGAACTCTCACGCCCTTGCGGGCAACGGATTTTAAGTCCGTCGCGTCTACCATTCCGCCACCTCGGCCTTCTTAATAATGTTGCATTCTATAACAAAGAAATGTCTTGTGCCTTATGACAAAGTGAAACCAGACAAAGTCTTTATTTTCTGCCAGAAAAAATCGTGGGTTACTTTCACATGCCAATTACTGGAGGCGACGGTGGGATTCGAACCCACGAATAGGGGATTTGCAGTCCCCCGCCTTAGGCCGCTTGGCTACGTCGCCCAATCCTTTTGGTATATGTAAAAGTGCCGAGGAGGAGACTTGAACTCCTACGAGCTTGCGCTCACGGCCCCCTCAAGACCGCGTGTCTACCTATTCCACCACCTCGGCATACGCCGGAATTGCACTAACATCACAAATGAACTATGTTGTTGATGTAATGTCACTAATAATAATGCCATCCATTCATACCGTATGTCAATCAGTCTAATAAAAGGGTTGCATCTAAATCAAAGCAATGCTGGATTTAAGCTGATAAGATAATTTTGAGACAAATAGCATCTTAGACATGCAAGGAGTAGTGAGCTATGGAGAATACTCCTCTGTTAGGCATAGAGCATCATATTTATCGTAGAGATGGAATGATTCGCCTCCATCGGGTTGGCGCAGGGGAACCGGTGCTGTTCCTTCATTCAGTAGGAACGAGCGGGGAATCATGGGGTTCGATATTGGATAAACTCTCCCATCAATTCTCTTGTTATGTCGTGGATTTACCAGGACATGATCACTCAGACATACCCCCAAGAAAATATAGCTTGGATGACTACGCTGAATCGATAGTCGATGTAATAGATGCTGCAGGGTTAAAAAGTGTGAATATTGTTGGTAGCCACACAGGTGCAATGATTGCTGCGATAGTTGCGGCATCTCATCCAGAACTAGTTGCAAGTCTGGTTCTGGACGGATTGCCTTATTGGAATATGGAACAGGGGAAAATTATTTGGGAACGTTGGTTCAGTCCAATGTATTCCGACACATCTTCTTATCATATTCCCGTTGTATCAATACCAACTTGGGAAGACGCAAAAGCCAAAAACCCACATCTTACAAAAGATGCGTGGAAAAGGAAAAATATCCTTAGTGAGAAAAGTAGACTTTGGTGGAGATGGAGCCAAGAGGCAAATTCGCATTACGATATGCCGTCTTTAGGCCCTAAGATTAAAGCTCCAACACTTTTACTCTTTGGAGATACTGACACTCTCCGAAGGACTGAGGATTTGGCTCACCGCGACATTGTGAAATCTATTCATAGAGTGATTGAGAATTGTCCTGGGCAGTTGAATACTTATCAGCCTGTTGCATTAGCTGATGCAATATCTCTTTTTCTTACATCGGAAATGCATACCTTAAATTAAGAGTGAGTCTTCGGGTAGACTTCACAGCAATAACACTGATAACCTTCAGCTACAGCAAGTGAGTGATGCTTGTATAGCTGCCTTTAAAATCAACTATTCTGGGGGTGTGTTGTCATGGCAACTAAGTTAACGGGGATTGAACACAATATCTATAGATCTGACGGCAAGGTACATTTGTATCGTGTAGGAGGCGGAGACCCGATACTTTTCATCCACGGAGTAGGTGGGAACGGGTCAACATGGGGAAAGGTCATTGACCACCTATCCCCCCACTTTGCATGTTATGTGGTAGATATGCCAGGATTCGGAGAATCCGATATGCCCGGAAGACAATACAGTATGGAAGACTTTGCCGATTCAATGTTAGACGTTCTTGACGCTGCAGGTTTAGAGCAAACTACTATTGTGGGAGACCATACTGGTGCAATACTTGGGGTGATCCTTGCAACAAAGCATCCAAAACGAGTAAAAAACTTAGTATTTGATGGGCTACCATTCTGGAATGTTGACCGTGGCAGAGTGATTTGGGAAAAATTCTTCCTTCCTCAGTTTACGGATACGACTTCCTACTCCCTTCCTGTTGATCCTCTTACTGTATGGGAAGAAGAAAAGGAAAAAAACCCAACACTTGAAAAGGCAGATTTTGAATTAAGGGCTAAAGAACACAAGAGGAGCCGTTTATGGGGAAGACTGAGCCACGAAACTGCAACTCAATTTGATGTTGAATCTGCCAGTGCTGGTATATCTCAACCAACCTTGTTGATCTATGGGGAACATGATGCCCTTAGACGAGGTGAACAAAGAGCAAATGAAGGGATTAATGGTTCGATCCTGAAGGTTATTCCTGGATCTAAGGGTGCCCATGCAACTGCACATTCAGGTAACCCTGAGGGTTTCGCTAAGGAAATTAAGGCCTTTCTTCAGTAATCCAGCTAGTTACCATAGTTAATCAACTGGTAAGGAGAGCCGTATGCCTCACGCCAAACTGAATGGTCTTAACCTTTATTATGAAGCTTCTGGCTCCGGAACTGCAATCGTTTTAACGCACGGCTTTGCAGGCTCGACCAGTATGTGGCTTCCGCAGGTTGAACCTTTCTCCGAAAACTATCAGCTCATAACTTACGATATTAGAGGCTGTGCACAATCTGATGCACCTGAAGATCCAAACCTGTATTCTTGGGATATAGCGATAGAGGATTTACACCAGCTTCTTATCCATCTTAAGGTAACATCTGTAATAGTAGGGGGCCTGTCTCTTGGTGGCATAGTGAGTATGCACTATTATCTTAAACATCCCGAAATGACCAAAGCTCTCATCCTTGCCGATACAGGTCCTGGGTTCCGAAATCCCAAGAGCATGGCGCAATGGGATAACGAACGATACAAAGAGATGGAAGTGCTTAAAAAAGGTGGAATGGCTGCCTATATGGCAAGTGGATATTCTGGAAATACCTACTATACCACTCCAGATATAATGGTTTCTCACTCGCCAGTCGGATTAGCTAATGTGAGTTTGGCTCTTCAGACAAAACAAGAAATGATACCTCTCGAAGAAATTAAGGTGCCAACACTTGTTATAGTTGGATCAGGTGATACAGCTTCTATTCCACCTTCTAATTACATGCATCGGAAAATTCCGAATTCGAGGTTAGCCGTAATTCCAGAGGCTGGCCATGGTAGCAATGTTGACCAGCCATTTATATTTAACAAAACTGTTATGGATTTCCTGAAAGATCATAATCTCTAATAAACCATATCTACAACATAGAAAACGGAAGCTACTGGATGAGATCACTCGAGGTAAACAATGTCTGATACAACACAGTCTCGAATTACTGTAGCTGCTATACACGCTGCCCCTGTTTTTATGAATTTAAACAAAACTGTTGAGAAAGCAGTAGGGCTTATAGAAGAGGCGAGTAGACAGGGGGCACGAGTTATTGTTTTCCCAGAAGCTTTCATGCCCGGATTCCCGTACTGGGTGAACCTTTCAAGTGTTCTTCTCCATGGAAAACCTTTTGTACGATTGTGGGAAAATTCGGTAGATCTTTCTGACAGTCAATCAGTCCTCGTTCCTCTTCAAGACGCAGCACGCCGGGCTCAGTCTGTCGTCGTTATGGGCTTCAATGAACGATCAGGAGGCACCCTGTACAACTCTCAGCTGTTTATCAATCAAGATGGAGGAATACTTGGATCACGAAGAAAACTCGTCCCAACGCTTGCTGAGCGAACCGTATGGGGATATGGAAACGGAAGCACTCTGAAAACCTGGGATACAGATTTTGGGAAAATCGGAGGACTCATGTGCTGGGAACACAGTATGAATCTGGCTCGCCAAGCATTAATTTCCCAAGGAATTCAGATACATGCATCCTCATGGCCTGGTCTTATCAGCGTAAAGGGTTTCGACCCCATCTTTCAAACACAGGTAGAGGCACTAACAAAAGCGCATGCTCTCACTGGACAGTGTTTTGTAATCGTGGCGATGAACCCTGTTAACCAAGAAGTGTTCGATTTCATGGAACCCTATATTGGGAAGACCAATTTAATGGATACAGGGCCAGCTTGGAGTGCCATTATACATCCCTTGAGTACGCTACTAGCTACCGAAACTGGGGATAAGGACACAGTTTTGTGTGCCGAGATAAATCTAAAGCACATTATTAGCACGAAGTACCTGTTAGATAGCACAGGTCATTATAGTCGTCCAGAGGTTCTTTCCCTCTTAATTGACAGAACTGACTACCAACCAGTGCAATTCATTGGTGAAGAGCCTGAGCATAATTCAACCTCGATAGAGCAAAACCATTCTGATAATGAATGATCTATTTCTTCTTTAGCTTCTCTACCATAGTCTGCATTAATGCACGTTGTTCCTTATCTTCCCTCAATATTCGTGAAAACATCTTCTCCATACGGAGACCGTCTGCCAGAGACATATCCTGACCCCTCCATGCTAACTCCTTATTTACTTGTAGTGCATGAAGAGGATGTTTAGCAATTTTCCCTGCGAGCTCATTGACTGTCAGCATTAGCTCATCCTTGGCTACTAATCTGTTAACGAGACCTACACGTAAGGCTTTTTCGCCACTAATATTTTCACCAGTCAACAACATTTCTAATGCAATCCCAAAAGGAATACGCCTTATAAGCCTTTGGGTTCCTCCAAAACTAGCTACTGCACCAAGAAGTATCTCAGGTATACCGAAGCGTGATTCAGGGGTTGCTATGACTATGTCACAGGCAAGCGCGATCTCTAAACCACTCGCTAGGCAATACCCATCTACGGCTGCAATCAAAGGTTTCCATAATGTTCCTGTTTCACGAAGAGCAAAAGGGGATTTCGAAAAAGTTTTCCAGAATCTTTCTTCTCTGGCATCAAGAGAATTCCCCATTGCTTCCATTTCGCTTATGTCATTGCCTGCACAAAATGCCCGTTCTCCAGCAGCGCTAATTACTCCGACCTTTATTGAGTCATCATCACGTATGTCAACAATCGACTCTTCGAGTTGATCAATCAACTCTTTATTTAGCGTATTTAGTTTGTCGGGACGATTCAAAGTGATGTAAGCGATGGCGCCCTTCTTTTCATATAATAAAACCATTGGTATCTCCTTCTAAGTCATTAGTTATCAAATGTTTTCCATTGTATTAAATAGAGGTGTTGTGTCAACGTTAATGATGTAGTATGGTCATCCAACCTAATCAAATGAATGATCATATAGTGTCCACAGGAGGGTCCAATGCTAGTTGATGCACACGTACATTGTTTTGTCTGGGAAGAATTTCCACCTGGTGAAAGATGGGCTTTTGCTAACAATTGGGCGTGGTATCGAGGAAGCTTAAATAACTTGAGCGGAGGAAGGGGCAGCATATTTGTTCCACCAATAGACCAAAAAGGTCCTTGGAGGGATGCTGCTTATATATATCCTAGAACCGGAAAGAAAAACTCTGATCCTGATGGAACAATGCTGATGAGCTATCTCGATGCAATGGAGATCGAGAAATGTTTATGTATGATGGTTGATTGGGGTGTAGCTTGGGGAGAAGAAGCTGAATTCCCTGTCTGGGAAGTAAATAAACGGGCAGGAGATTTAAAGAAAAAATTCGATGGCCGTTTCTATTTTCAGGCTGGTGTAGATCCGAGAAGACGAGCTGCTGTAGAAATTGCTGAAACAGCAATAAAAGAATATGGAGCATCCGGAATCAAAATCTTAGCTGCAAACGGAATAGCACCAGACGACCCACTTTGTTTTCCTTTGTATGATCTTTGCCGTTCTTACAATAAAACTGTGACAGTCCATACAGGAAGCGGAGACGTTGCGGGATATTCATATCCAGCCCATGTTTGGCATATGGAACTCCCGGCAAAAATGTTTCCTACTGTTCAGTTTGTTGCAGCACATGGTGGTGGAGGATTGGATGGAGAATGGCGTGACGTTCTACAGATGACCCTGACCATACCAAACATTGCCATAGAACTTTCTGAATGGCAGTACCCGATACCTCCAAATGACTGGGATCCTGGTCGTGAACTAGAATTCATACATGTTCTCAACATACTTCGTAAGAATATGGGCCCACATAACATTCTTGTTGGTACGGACTTTATGGGTGGAGAGAGCCCGGAATATAACCGCTGGTGGTGGGATCTTTTTAGAGATCTACCTGCACGCGCAAAGAAACATGGATATGTTTTTCTCCAGGAAGAAGCTGACATGATAGGTGGTGACAACGCCAGACGAATTTACGAAATGGGGTAGCCGGTATGCCGGATAACACAAAACGGAAAAGTCTGGAACCGACTGTGTTTCGTGTAGGTGAAACGAAAGAAGAAGATACATTAATTGGCTCTTTCTGTGCAAAGTGTGGCCATACTTATTTCCCTCCACGTGAGTGGTGCGCAGCCTGCTTTGAACCCGGTTGCAAAGAGGTGGAACTTAGTAAGGAAGGAATTCTCAGCAGTTTCGCTCTAGTAGAAAGAAAGCAGGCATATTGTCTTGTAGAAGCCCCATATACATTTGGTGAAGTACGTCTACCAGAAGGGATACTCATTTATACAACTCTTAATGTGACTTCAGATATCGCTGCAAGTGGTGCCGTAAGGGTTCACAGCACAATAGATCAGGACAACTTCGAAATTTTCCAAGTTGGCCAGACTGCTAGATTAATGCCTGTTGTGATCAAGAAAGATGATGATGGAGCGGATATCGTAGCATATAATTTTGCTGTCTCGGAGGAAGACTAATGCGAGAGGTTGTTGTTTTAGGAGTGGGGATGAGGCCATTTGGGCGGTTCCCTGATTTAACCTTTGAGGAATTAACCTATCCTGCAATATCTCATGCGTTAGAAGATTCCGGGGTTCCTTTTAAGGATATTGAAGTGGCTTTTTGCGGAGTTGTAAACTCGGGACTCTATGATAGCCGAAATGTAATCCAGCAATTTGGCTGGACTGGTATACCAATTCATAGTATGGCACAAGCAAGCGGAAGTAGTGCGGCAGCCTTTAGAGTAGCATATTGGACCGTTGCATCTGGCCTATACGATACAGCTTTAATTGTAGGATACGAGAAGATGGCACGTGGATTCATTCCGAGTACTGTGATGCCTGGAAGAAGCCATCTTGATGTAATGGGTCTTGACCCAATACCAGCACGTGTAGCACTCGAAATGAGAAAACGTTTAGAACTTTATGATGAGCCTATTGAAGCTCATGCAGCATATGCTGTTCAATCGTCAGAGAATGCTTCTCTCAACCCCTACGCCCATTATCCAATAAAACGTACGAAAGAAGAGGTTCTTAATTCGGTAATGATTAGTGACCCGTTAAGACTTCTTATGTGTTGCCCTACGAGTGACGGTGCGGCTGCTACGGTTATAACAACCAGAGAAAAAGCTAAAAGTTATGGTGCATCAAGGGCAATAACTGTAGCAGGATGGGCATGCGGTTCTCCTCAAAGTGAAGACCTGTTTGGTGGTCCTGGGGCATTCATAGGTGGAGATTTCAAAGGTGGGAATCTGACAAAACGGCTTGTAAAGGATCTTTACGAAAAGACTAGTATAGGACCGGAGGATGTAAACGTTGCTCTTGTTCATGATCCATTTACTATGGCAGCAATGGTTGATATTGAGGCATTAGGGTTCTGTCCAGAAGGCGAAGGAGGACGATGGATACTAGATGGTAAAACTAGGGTTGATGGGGAAATCCCTATTAATACCGATGGCGGACTATTATGTAAAGGGCATCCAATGGGCCCAACAGGGGTATCGCAGGTAGCCGAAGTAGTAAAACAACTACGGGGTGAAGCTTCAAACCAGATTCCTAAGAGGCCCCAAATAGGACTTACCCACAGTTCAGGGGCAGGGATGATCAACATGCTAGTGCTTAAGAGATAGGTATCACTGATCTTTCGGAGTTAATATGTCTGTACTCATATACGAAAAGCGGAACCGAATTGCCTACATCACGATGAATCGGCCGGACGCCATGAATGCTTTCAGTATTGAATTAATCGAAGCGTTAGGAGATGCACTTGTCGATTATAGGGATGATCCCTCACTACTAGTAGCAATCCTTACAGGTAATGGCAGAGCGTTTTCTGCTGGTGCGGATTTGAAGGAAATGACCAAACAAAGTCAATCGGCAGGAACACGGCCATTACGTACTCCTTTAGGCGAAAAAGTCTGGAAACCTATTATTGCTGGTATTGATGGATATGCCATAGCAGGGGGATTAGGCGTGGCTCTCCAGTGCGATGTTCGCGTAGCTACAGAGCGTTCGAGGTTGGGAGATGTGGAAACTAAGGTAAGCGCATGGGGTTACCTTGGTGGATTAAAGATGATACCGATGGGAGAAGCTTTACATATGTTTCTCACTGGAAATCATATCAGTGCTAATGAAGCTCACCGTATCGGTCTAGTACATAAAGTTGTGCCTGATCGAGAAGCGATGATGGTCGAGGCTGAGGCAATCGCTGAAAAAATCAAGCTTTGCGCTCCTCTGGCAATCCAAGCGGTCAAACAACTTGCATATATGACCCTTACTCATACAGGGAAAGAAGTAGAAGAGTTAAGTGAAGAACTAAGAAAAAAGGTTTCTCAGAGTGAGGATGCTAAAGAAGGACCTAGGGCTTTTGTTGAAAAACGTGCACCTGTCTGGAAAATGCGGTAAGGCAGTTGTTCGGAGGTATCTATGTCAGTATTACTGTACGAAAAACATAACCAGATCGCATACATTACTCTGAATCGTCCTGAAGTCCTTAACTCCTTTAATGATGAGTTGAATACAGCCATCGGTGAAGCTCTAGTTGATTATCGTGAAGACCCATCATTACTTGTCGCTATTTTAAGTGGTACAGGACGAGCCTTCTCTACAGGAGCTGATCTTAAGGAGCTGGTGGCCAAGGGAGGAAGCGCGGGAGGAAGGCAGCTAAATACACCGCTTATGAAATCCGATCTTCCCGAATGGCCAGGGAACATGAAAGAGGTTTGGAAGCCCATTATTGCTGCGATTGATGGCTATGCTGTTGCGGGTGGTTTCCATCTGGCACTTGAGTGTGATATTCGACTAGCAACGGTAAACTCACGTTTGGGCGATATAGAATCAAGAATAAGTGCATGGGGAGGACGGCATTTCAAGAGAATGGTCAAGATGATGCCATTTGGGGAAGCCATGCACATGCTCCTTACAGGCACTCACATGAGCGCTGAAGAAGCTTATCGCATTGGCCTTGTTCATAAAGTTGTTGAAAACCGAGACGACCTTATGCGTGAAGCCGAGTCCATTGCTGAAGAAATCAAGCAATGTGCACCCCTTGCAGTTCAGGCAGTACGCCGTCTTGCCTATACTAGTTTCATGAAATCAGGTAGAGAACTAGATGAATTGAACCAAGTATTAAAGAAAGGTGTCTCTGAAACTGAAGACGCCCAAGAAGGACCCAGAGCATTTGCCGAAAAACGAAAACCTATATGGAAAATGCATTGATCCTTTTTCCAGTTGAACTTGACTAGGAGCAGATATGTCCGTATTACTGTACGAAAAACGCGATCAGATTGCTTATATAACTCTTAACAGGCCAGATTCGCTGAATGCCTACAACGACGAACTTATTGAACGTTTAGGTGATGCTTTTGCAGACTATAGAGACGATTCATCACTCCTGGTAGCAATCATCACGGGAGAAGGCCGTGCTTTTTCCGTTGGCGCAGACCTTAAGGAAATGGATAGCAAAGGTGAATCAGCGGGAACCAGAATGCTGCGAACACCTACAACCGAGAAGGTTTGGAAGCCTATTATTGCAGCGATCGATGGATATGCTTTAGCAGGGGGGTTCGTAATAGCGCTCGAATGTGATATTCGTATAGCTACAGAACACTCACAACTGGGTGATGTAACGACGAGAATGGGTGCATGGGGCCCCCTCGAGATTTACAACAAAATGCCATTTGGAGAAGCACTTTATATGCATCTGACAAGCACCCCCCTAACTGCCGAAGAAGCCTACAGAATGGGTTTAGTCCATAAAGTCCTTCCAGACAGGGAAAGTCTACTTAAAGAAGCAGTATCAATTGCTGAACAAATAAAACTAGCAGCTCCTCTCGCCTTGCAAGCAATGAAAAAGCTGGCATATACGAGTCTTATGGAGACTGGAGACGAAGTAGATATCCTTTCAAGGGCCCTGGTTCAAGAAGTTTCCCAAAGTGAAGATGCGAAAGAGGGACCTCGTGCCTTTGCTCAAAAACGTAAACCTGTTTGGAAAATGCGGTGAATTTTTTCGAATCCTGCTGATCAACTTGCTAGCATAACAATGGAGGTTTTGGATGTCAGATTATAGCAAATTCAACCACCTACTTGTAGAAAAGAAAGGAACAGTTCTTACAGTAACACTTAATCGTCCAGAAGTGTTGAACGCAGTCAATAAAGAAATGGATGACCAATTACGTGACTGTTTCCGTATGATTTCACAAGACAATGAGGTCAACGCGATTGTTTTAACTGGGGCAGGACGAGCATTCTGTGCTGGTGGAGATATTAAGGCAATTCAGTCAGGTGGATGGGATGGTGAAATGTCTGGCACGGTTCGATTACAAAACACTGTCAGATCAGGTTTCGATATGATTAAAGCAATGCTCGAAGTTGAACAGCCTATGATTGCTGCTGTGAACGGAGACGCTGTCGGATTGGGAGCAACTCTTGCGTTGTTTTGTGATATCGCAATTGCCTCTGATACGGCACGCATAGGCGACACCCATATAAGTGTAGGGGCAGTTGCTGGAGATGGTGGAGCTGTAATATGGCCGTTATTGGTGAGCCTTAACCGTGCGAAAGAATTCTTGCTCACTGGTGACCTTATGAACGCTAACGATGCAGAACGTATTGGATTGTACAATAAAGTAGTGTCGGTAGAAAAACTACAACAAACTGCATTTGAACTTGCAGAAAGACTTGCTAATGGACCTTCTGTGGCAATACGTTGGACAAAAAAGGCATTGAATCAACGCCTGGTTGATGAAGTTAACCGTGTACTACCATTATCAATAGCACTAGAGGCCCTTTCATTCACGACCGAAGATTACGGTGAAGCAATAAGTGCATTCATAGAAAAACGTCGTCCTCAATTTAGAGGACTTTAACGCTAAGGTGTATAACACTACCAGTTAGCAAAGATATGGTAGATAAAAGCCGTCAGAAAACATTTGTCAGCCTCATAGACTGCGGAACTCAGGGTAATGAAAAAGAATTCCTCGAGTGGCACGCAAGTTTATATGGCTATAACCAAAGAGAGGTTAACAAGAAAGGCGTTCTTAGCCTGTATAAAAACCTGGAATCAAATGGGACGGTAACACGTACAAAATACTTTGTGATTTATGAGCCAGATTCAAGTTTAAACAATAATGTTCTAACTGATCCTGAGCCATTCGGGGAAAAAGCAAAAACTTACTCCGGAAACTGGGATGTTGTCTTGAACGCCCAGTATGAAAAGATCAAGCCAACACATAAAACCAATACCTCAGATAAACCCGTTCGTGGAATTCTAGCCGTCCTTACAAACCGTCGGATCGATGTCACGGATAAGGCTTTTAATCACTGGTACTCAAATACACATGTTCCTGAACTTGTTGGTACGGGCCTCTTTCAAAGAACAAGCCGTTATAAGTTGCTTAGAAGTGATCAAGATGCTCCAGAATATGCTGCGATTTACGAGACTGACTTAGATCCGAAAGAAGCAGCTGATGGACTCCTTAAATATAAAGGCATGTGGACAAAGGATCCAACTTACGGAACAGTGTATGAGGTTTGGCTTCGAGCAAGTTTTCAAACTATTTAAGCACACTGACTATTGGCATTGTACTAAATATTCGTTATTAAATAGTTGCCCTGCTATTATATTGAAAAATCGACATATCAGTTGCGTAGTGCTTTCCTTTGCTGTAGAGTGACGCACGGCACAGCGCATGAATGTTGGATAGAAAAACCCTAAACATAGGTTTCTTTCGAGGGCAATTTAACTTAGTTGTTGCCAAACAGGCAAAACCCTGTGGAAGTTACCGGAATCCATATTAAAGAATAGAGGTGCTCAATTGAGAAGAGGATACATCGACGTACCTGAGGGACAAATTCACTATCAATATGAAGGGAGTGGACCTGCGCTCCTATGTGTACATCAAGGCCCATTGTCATCTAGCGAATACAGCCGTGTCATGCCTATACTTGCAAAAACTCATCAGGTAATTGCAATAGATATGTTGGGATATGGAAAATCAGATCCTCCTCCCCACGTTTATGAAGTCGAAGATTATGCACGCAGTCTGATTGATGTCCTGAAAGCACTGGGAATTGAGAAGGCAAGCATTATAGGATCGAAACTCGGAGCCACATTTGCGGTTGAAGCCGCAATCACTTATCCAAACATGGTCGAGAAGCTAGTACTACATGGAATGCCAGGGTTTGACCCTGTGATACGTGAAAAACTACTGAATAGCTGGCGTTACAGCACACAGTTCACTGAATTATTCGAGGATGGGTCACACCTTATACGAATATGGGAAAGAGAAAAGAAATGGGGGCTTAGTGCTGACCCAAGTCTATGGCAAATGGCAGTCGCTGATGCTCTTGCTGCTGGACCGGAATGCTATATTCCCTACCAATCGATATTTAGGTATCAAGAACAGGAACATCTACCGTTAATACCATGCCCAACACTTTTGATTAGTGGACCAAAGGATATATTCAGATCGTCTGTTGAGACTTTCCAAGAACTTATCCCTAACTGTGAAGTGGAATTAATAGAAGATCTTGAGGGTCTCGTAATGCTTATGATGCCAGAGAAGTTTGCAGGGATTGTCCAGAACTTCCTTGCTAAGTAACCGTGAAGAAAAACCAATCCTATTAAGAACATGTATCAATCATTACGTTACATGGTTGGTTGTGTCTGTTTCCATGAGAACTAAGGCTCTATATGTCTAACTCAAGCTACGACATAACAGTCATAGGTGCAGGGGCAGCCGGGCTTACAGCCGCTATGATCGCCGCTAGAAACGGCATGAAAACTGTAGTTCTGGAACAACTTGGGCCAGGTGGTCAGGTTCTTAATGCAGAACACATAGAAAATTTTCCCGGATTGAAAGACGGTATTCAGGGGATTGACTATGGGTTTTTACTACAAGATCATGCAGAGTCGAGCGGAGCTGAAATTCGTATTGCACAGGTATTTGGATTAAAGTCAGAAAACGGGCAGCATATATTATCCACCGGAGAAGGTGAATTTAGATCCAAGGTAGTCATAATAGCCTCAGGATCAACTTTACGTTCTCTTGGAATACCTGGTGAGAAAAAACTGAATGGCCGAGGGGTTTCTTACTGTGCTACTTGTGATGGAGCCTTCTTTAATGACCAAGTGGTAGGTATTGTTGGCGGTGGAGATTCTGCACTAGACGAAGCTATAACTCTAACTCAATTTGCATCAAAAGTTTATCTTTTTCACCGTCGGGATTCTTTTCGTGGACAAAAAACACTGCAAGACAGAGTCTTAGCCGAATCTAAAATTAAAATCTTTTGGAACACTGTTGTTGACGAAGTTATTGGCAATGAGATTGTGACTAGCATAATGACTAGAGATCTAATTACGTCTGAAATATTGGAAATGAATCTTTCCGGGCTATTCATCTACGTTGGGCTTAAACCAAACACCGCATTCCTAAAAGACACTTTGCACCTTGATGATTCCAGTCATATTGTGACAGATATCTGGATGAGGACCAATGTGGAAGGCATCTATGCTTCCGGAGATGTTCGTCAGAATTCTGCCTCTCAACTAATCACATCAGCAGGAGACGGTGCTACTGCAGCAATTGCTGCGACCAACTACATACAGGGGAAAAGTTGGTCTTAACAGATACAAGTACGTTAATCACCATTAAATTTAACGAAAAAAACCTAAACTTTCAAGAGCACAAATGACACTGCATGAAAAAGTTAAGGGGATTAGGATGCCTTATTTGGCAGGAGCGGGAGGATTCGAACCTCCGACCGCTGGTTTTGGAGACCAGTGCTCTACCAAACTGAGCTACGCTCCTGCATCAAGGCTTTGGTGGCATGATAGACCAAATGGCCTTGTTTGGTCAAAGCAATAACCAATAAAATGTTACGAAGGGCATGGTCTTTTCTTTACTTCCCTATATTTGTGTTAATAGGAATGAATCAATGAGTTTCAGAAAACTCTCTTATGAGTTCTGATACAGATTCATAATCCCGTCGACCACCTTTTTGGATCGGAGGGACAATGTAAATTCCAAACATCCCGTTGTTAACGTAAGAATGAAGTTGTTCGAGAGCAATTTCCATTCCAGTTTTCCCACGATTTAAATCCGCCATTAGCTTCTCTGGAACGTCTCCAAATATCAGACCGTCTTGAGTAAGTATAGGTAAACCATAGAAAATGGGTTTTGGAAACGGCTCCCCAGAATAACTTACGAATGTCTTGAGGAAATCAGTTGCTTTCTCTACATTAAAAAAAGTCTGTGTGATGAAGAAATCTGCTCCTGACTCTATTTTCTTTAAGGTTAATTTTACTTCTTGGTTTATAGATTTATTCTGTAAATCAATAATAGCACCAACACAAAAAGAGGTTGGGACACGAAGCTTTTTCCCTCGAAAGTCAATTCCTTGATTCATCTCCTTGATAGACCGAATAAGTTCAGTGGGTCTGAAATCACGAACTTCCTTCATGAAAATTAATTCATCAGAGGTGAATCGGTCTCCCTGTAAAACAAGAACGTTCTCAACGTCTAGTAATTGGGCTCCAAGAAGATGACTTTGTATAGCTAGTTTATTCATATCACGGCAAGATAAGGTGAACATCACCTCTTTACCACTTTGTTTCTGGATCAGATGTGCAGCAACAGCTGAGTCTACACGAACCGATTTCCCAGGACTGTATGCAACCAAAACACAATTACAGCCAGTACTAATCACCCTGTCAATAGTTGCAAAATCCGCCCCTTTTGGAGGAGAGTAGTCACACAAAAACACAGGCTTGCCAGGATAAGCTGTGAGCATATCGTCAATTCTTGTCATTACAAAACACCAGTAATAAATGATCCTCAGAATAAAACTATCATTAATTTAAATTCAATCAAGTTGCGTCATGGTAACATAAGGATTAGCAAGGTGATAACCCAGTTGAAAGCAGAAAGATGCCAACTCTTTATATTGTAGCCACACCTATAGGGAATTTAGAGGATATAACGCTAAGAGCTCTTCGAGTATTGCGCGATGTCAGTCTTATAGCTGCAGAGGATACTAGGGTAACCAAAAAACTGCTGCAACGTTACGATATAGAAACTCCACTTACTAGCTATAACGAACATAATATGTTCACAAAAACCCCGCAAATTTTAACTAAATTGAGAGAAACTGATATCGCATTAGTATCAGACGCTGGAACACCATCTATCCGTGACCCAGGTAAAGACTTAATATTAGCGGCAATCAACGCTGATATTCCGGTGGTATCCATACCAGGACCTTCAGCAATTACAACCGCGCTTGCGATTTCGGGATTACCTATCGATAAATTCACTTTCTTTGGATACCTTCCCAAGAAATCCAAGGAAAGAAGCGACTTGATTGAAAGTGTAAAAGCAAAGAAAGAAGTCGTCATTGCTTTTGAAAGCCCTCATCGACTGCAAGAGTCATTGAAGGATCTAAGGTCTATACTTGGCAAACAACGACAAATTGTAGTTTGTAGAGAATTAACAAAAATGTTCGAAGAGGTATACCGAGGTACCATTGGAAATGCTATAGACTACTTTCAACAACCAAGAGGAGAGTTCACTCTCTTAATAGCTGCTGCTACTGCTGAGGATAGTGCAGATCTCGATTTTAAAACTACTTCACTCGCGACAGAAGAAATAATAAAACTTAAATCCATGGGTTTATCCGTACGTGATGCTGTTGATATAATTACTGAGAAACATGGCCTCACCCGAAGAGCCATATATTCACTTTGGTTAGACTCATAGTGAATATAGAGGAAACGTAGACGCTCCCTCGTACCTCCTGTATCATGTTTCCCTTACCATATTAGGAAAAGGCCAACCGCAGGAATATATCTCAGCCTAATGAATCCTGAAGGTTGAATCTGAAGACTCTACTGGAAGCCACGAATTGCTAAAGCAGGAAAGAACATAATGTCAATTACCTTTAAAGCCTTATTAGCGCATATAAAATCTGAAAAATTCGCAATAGAAATAACTAATAGAGAAAGGGATGAGTTACCTGAAGGTAATACTTTACTAAAGGTTCAATATTCCTCCCTCAATTTTAAGGATAGTATGGCTTTAAATGGCAATATGGGTAAGATTTTGAGGAACCTCCCAATGTCTCCTGGTATCGACCTTGCTGGCATTGTTGAATCAACTACAGGTGATCAATTTAAAGTGGGTGATGAGGTGATAGGTACCGGTTGGGGGTTGGGAGAAACTCATTCAGGTGGTTATTCACAGATTGCACAAATGCATGATGGATGGTTGGTAAAAAAACCTACCAATATCTCGGTGAAACACTCGATGTCAGTCGGAACTGCTGGGTTGACAGCAATGTTGTCAGTAACCGCTTTAGAGAATGAGGGGATTACTAATTCACAGGGTAACATATTGGTAACTGGGGCGTCAGGAGGAGTAGGGAGTATTTCAATTATACTTCTTAGTAAATTAGGATACTCCGTTACCGCGGTAACAGGCCGAACTGAATCTAAAAACTACCTGAAAGAATTAGGGGCTAGTGACGTTTTACCACGTGACGAATTATTGGCTATGACTCGACCTTTAAACTCAAGTAAGTGGGCAGGAGCTATAGACACTGTAGGTGGAACCATACTAGCAAACCTGCTTTCAGCTATAAATTACGATGGTGCAGTAGCATGTTGTGGCAACACTGCTGGAAATGATCTTCCAACCACGGTTCTACCATTCATACTACGTAAAGTAAAACTGATCGGTATAGATTCGGTCTTTTGTCCTATAGAACCCCGAACTGTAGCATGGCAAAGGTTAGGAGAGTTAATTAGTCCAAAGGAGTTTGAATTGCTGACTCAAGAAATATCGTTAAACGATGTTCTTGAATCAGCAAAAAACATGCTCGAAGGAAAAGTCCGAGGCAGGACCGTCATAAATCTAAAAGACCTCTGACCATAATGGTATTAACTATTAGAATACGAACCATACCGCCTTTCGTTAGATCGTAGTGGGTTTTCAGAGACTGTAGACCGTATTTAACTGTGTGTATGCTACAATACGCAGGCATTCCAAGCACAGCTGTTCCACAGGGAAAAACTACAGATGGGTGAGAAGATTTTTATCGGTGTAGCTTGGCCTTACACTAACGGACCCCTTCATCTTGGGCATCTTGCGGGATGCTATGTCGCAGCTGATATTTTTGCCCGCTACCAAAGACTTAAAGGCAACGATGTGCTCATGGTGTCTGGAAGTGATCAACACGGTACTCCTATCACTCTACGAGCGCAAGAAACCGGTGTTTCTCCACAAGCTGTGGTGGACCAATACCGAAATGGTCAACTTGATATTTGGAAACGTCTGGGAATCACTTTTGATTTATTTACAACTACTGGAACCGCAAACCATCGTGAAGTCGTACAGGATATTTTCCAAGCTCTCTACGATAAAGGGCATATTTATGAAGATACTACATCACTTCCTTATTGTGCCAAAGATACAAGATTCTTGCCTGACCGTTTTGTAGAGGGAACATGCCCGAATTGCACTAACCCTTCTGCAAGAGGAGATCAATGTGAATCTTGCGGAAAACCCATGAACCCCATTGATATGGAAGATTTACGTTGTCGTCTTTGTGGCACCACCCCAGAATTTCGCGATTCTAATCATTTCTTTTTACGACTTAGTACTTTTCAAAACGATCTCACTGAATGGACAAATCAACAGAAGCACTGGAGACCAAACGTACGTAACTTTACTCGTGGATACCTTGCGGAAGGGCTCCATGACCGAGCAGTAACTAGAGATATCGACTGGGGGATAGAGATACCTCTTTCTGGTTATGAAGAGAAACGGATTTACGTTTGGTTTGAAGCAGTTATAGGCTATTTGTCTGCTTCAAAAGAATGGGCGATTTCTATTGGTGAACCAGAGAAATGGACCGAGTACTGGAAGAACCCAGAAGCGAAAGCATACTATTTTATGGGAAAGGACAATATTCCTTTCCATACTATCATCTGGCCTGCAATCCTTCTCGGATACGAAGGGCTGAATCTTCCGTATGACGTACCCGCTAACGAATATATGAATCTCGGCGGAGGGAAATTTTCAAAAAGTCAACGTCGTGCGATTTGGGTACAAGATTATTTAGACCAATATGAACCAGATTCGCTCCGTTACTATATAGCAGCCAATATGCCTGAATCTGCTGACACGGAATTTACATGGGGGGAATTCTTGCGTCGCAACAATGACGAACTTGTAGCTACATATGGCAACTTAGTGCACAGAGTTTTAACTCTGGTAAACCGTAACTTCCAAGGTGTCGTTCCTGAACCAATAGGTTTAACTCATGATGACAAAACTGTCATTGACCAGGCACGGGTTACACTTCAAGAGGTTGGGGAACATATAAACTCATGTGACTTCAGACAAGGTCTGCTTTCAGCAATGGGGTTAGCTCAAATCGCTAATCGATATCTAGACGCAAAAGCACCATGGAAAACAATTAAGGAAGATAGACAAGCTACTGGAACTTCTCTTTGGGTAGCCCTTGTTGTACTTTCTACATTAAAAACAACGCTGCTTCCGTTTCTCCCGCATAGCTCTCATCGCCTTCATTATCTCTTGGGCCTGCCGAGTGAACCAGAAAAAGCAGGTTGGATTCTTCAAGAGCCACAACCTGGGCAAGTGCTTCCAGAACCTTCAAGGCTTTTTATTAAACTGGAAGACTCTTTAGTTGAGGATAAAGAAGGTCCTGTCAAAACAAGTAACTAGTAAAAATACTATGGCAGTTAGTGATAATTTAATCGATTACATCTATGAACCCGTCCGAGATGACTTGGTTGGAGTAGAGTCTAATTTTCACCATATCGCACAATCAAACCAAGTTCAGATGGACGGGTTTTTAACCCACGTCCTTCCAAAACCAGGAAAACGTATACGTCCCGCCATAACCCTTCTCTCATCCCGTTTCCACCCAAACACTGGTGAGATCCCTATCCTTATGGCAACCTCGGTAGAACTCCTTCATATAGCCTCCTTAATACATGATGATAGTATTGACCGCTCTTCACTTCGACACGGAGTCCCTACGATCAGTAATCTGTGGGGACATAACACAGCAATTCTAGTAGGGGATTATCTTTTTGCCACAGCAGCTATATGGGCATGTGACACTGGTAGTATTCGAGTTCTCCGACGGTTCTCGGAAACCATTCAAGAACTCTCAGTTGGAGAACTGATGGAAAGCCACTCAGCGTTCGACTTAAGTAATACTTATAAACATTACTGGGAACGAACATATAATAAAACTGCTTCATTATTTCGTACTGCCGCTGAAACAGGTGCTATCTTAAGTGGTATTGAGGAAAAACATATTCAGAACCTAACTGAATATGGACGGAATCTTGGAATGGCCTTTCAAATCGTGGATGATATCCTTGATTTCGAAGGAACAGAAGATCAGTTAGGTAAGCCTGTCGGTGCAGATCTACTGCAAGGAACCTTAACACTTCCCGCGATCCTTCTAATGGAGAGATATCCGGACGATAACCCTGTACCAGCACTGTTCAGAAGTGAAAACATTGAAGCCAATAGTAAACGTGCAGTTGAGATGATCCAGAACTCTTCTATTATTGCCGACTCCAAGAAGTTTGCAGCTAAATTTTGTGATAAGGCAGTACTATCCCTCTCAAATCTCGCTGAAACACGGGAACGACGCTCACTTGAAGAATTAGCTTCTTATATCCTCGGTCGGAAACATTAGGAGCCAAAACGTTTCTTTAATTACCTTGGCCCGTCTCTCGTTCCAATCGTTCCAAATCTAACTCACTCAGATTGAAATATTTAGCATCGGGGTGGTGGAAAACCAGAGCCGAAACTGACCCTTCAGGATCCATCATAAACCCGTCTGTTAATTCAATACCTATATTGGAAGTAGGGTCCAACATTCGGAAAAGCTGTTGCTGGTCTTCAAGGCGTGGGCATGCAGGATATCCGAAGGAATAGCGGCGTCCTCTATATTGGACACGAAATAGATCTTCAAAAGATATTTCTTGATCATCTCTGAACCCCCACATTTTTCGGATTTCCTGATGTAAAAGCTCAGCAAAAGCTTCAGCTCCTTCTAGTGCCAGGGATTGAAGAATGTGAGAATCCAGGTAATCTCCTTTGTTCTTCCATTCATCGGACAGCTCTCTTACACTCGGTCCGATGGTAGTCACAAATGTTGCTATATAATCAACCTCACCTGAGGTATTTGGGCGAATGTAATCTGAAAGGCACAGGCCATCTCGTTGAGACTGGCGACCAAAGCGAAACTTCTCCATGACCGTTTTCTGATCAGTGCCATATATAAACAAATCCTCTCCTTCAGAATTGCAGGGAAAGAATCTATAGGTAGCGTTCGCTTGGATCTCCGGGGTAGTTAACATTACCTCCTCCACCCTACGAACAGAATCTCTTAGCTTTATAGCAGATGTGTTACCAGTTTCTAGAGCCTCCTGAAAACGACCCTTAAAGCCAAGGTGACGAACATACAGCATTTGAGGGTTAATATATGAGAAAATCTTTTCTAAATCGTAGTCAATAAGCAAATGAGATAGAAGATCAGGTGGTTTTGGGACAATGAAATCATGACGGACTGATGCTGCTGGAACCTCTGGTGTTCTTCCTTTAGCATGATCGGAACGACGAGTCTTTTCTGCAAGCATCATCCCCTTTGTTTCTTTTTCTATAGATTCCATTAGTTTTTTCCGAGTGTTTGTGTCAAGAAGCGTTTTTGTTAAAGCGAGACCATCCATTGCATCTTTTGCATAGGTAACTAAGCCGTCGTATTCGGGGGCAATGCGTAAACGGGTGAAACGATTTGATAGCGCTGCACCACCTACCATTATGGGGCATTGAATTCCAGCCTGACGAAAATCCTTGGCAGTTTCCACCATCATTTGAGCAGATTTGACCAACAGACCAGACAAGCCTATCAAATCAGGTTGATGTTCTTGATAGGCTTGAATGATTTGCTGTGGCGGGATTTTAATTCCTAAATTCACCACTTCGTAGCCATTGTTAGAGAGAATTATATCTACTAAATTTTTTCCAATATCATGAACATCTCCTTTGACCGTAGCCAAAATAATCTTGCCTCTCGCTGCAGAATCAGATATTTCCATATAAGGTTCTAAATGAGCAACTGCAAACTTCATAGATTCAGCAGACTGTAATACTTCTGCAACGATAAGTTGATTAGCATTAAATTGCCTGCCAACTTCGTCCATACCATTCATCAATGGCCCATTAATAATCTCCAATGCCGATCGTCCCGTTAAAGCTTCATCTAGGTCTTGTGCTAACCCTTCTTTACTCCCTTCGACTATCGATAATGTTAATCTTTCGTCGAGAGGCAAACTCATCCTAATCTCAGTAGTAGCCTTAGGCACCCTGTCGCGAAAATGGTTTGCAAAGGATGCGATCGGATCATCACCACGATTCCATATTAAATCCTCAGACAGACCCCTTTCTTCCTGGGGAATCGAGGTATATCGCTGCATCATTTCCGAATTAATAATTGCAAAATCCAGACCTGCCTGAACACAATGATAGAGAAAAACTGAGTTGAAGACTTCACGTCCTGCAGGAGGCAATCCAAAAGAGATGTTGGATATTCCCAAAATTGTCTTGGTTTTTGGTAATGCCTCTTTGATTAACCGAATCCCCTCAATGGTTTCAGCCGCAGATCCAACGTAATTTTGATCACCCGTACCAGCCGGGAAGACCAGTGCGTCGAATATTATGTCCTCTTCGGGGACACCGTATTTTTCGGTCAGTAATTTATGTGATCGGATTGCAATCTCCAGCTTGCGTTCTCTGGTAATCGCTTGTGCCTGAACTGGATCATCGTCAATACATCCAACAACTAAAGCAGCTCCATAACGTTTAGCGAGAGGAACTACCAGTTCAAAACGAACTTCACCATCTTCAAGGTTAATCGAATTAATTATTGATTTCCCCTGAAGCATCTTGAGAGCTTCTTCGATAACATAGTGATCTGTTGAATCGACCATAATCGGGGCTTTAATCTTACGGGTCAAAAAGCCGAGAAAATCTGTCATGTCGAGAATTTCTTCTCTATCTGGGTCCTGAAGACACACGTCCAATATGTGTGCACCATTCCGCACCTGTGTACGTCCTATCTCCGATGCCTCTTCAAATGCCCCTTCGTTAACCAACCTGCGAAATCGACGACTACCAAGCACATTTGTGCGTTCCCCAACAATGCAAGGGCGAAGGTCTTCGTCAATAAGTAATGCCTCTATACCTGAAACCCTTGTTTCCGATTGAACCTTAAAATCTCTGGAGGCTTTCCCGCTGACCATATTTGAAAGCATACGAATATGTTCTGGCCTCGTACCACAACAGCCACCAATAACATTCACCCACCCAGATTCGACGAACCTTCCCAGAGTATTAGAGATCATTTCTGGAGATTCATTGTAATTCCCGTCTTCATCGGGCAATCCCGCGTTAGGCACACAAGACACTGGGAAACGCGAAAGCCCCGCCAGTGTCCGGACATGGTCAGTCATAAAGTCTGGACCTGTCGCACAATTAAAACCTAACCACGATAAATCACGATGAGACAGTGATGTGTAAAAAGCCTCTGCATCCTGACCAGCTAAAAGGGTGCCCATTGGCTCTATCGTTCCCTGAACGGCAACTGCTACCTGAGTATCCAGTTCGGCCATTGCACGATCTATTCCTTCTAGTCCAGCCTTGACGTTAATTACATCCTGGCTAGTCTCTAATAGCAAAATGTCTGCCCCGCCCTCTATCAGTCCAAGTGCCTGTTCGCAATATGAAAGTACGAGTTCGTCAAAAGTGACTCCGCCTGTAACAGAAATGGTTTTTGTAGTTGGTCCCATAGATCCAGCTACAAATCTTCTTTTCTCTGGGCTACTTGCCTTCTCTGCCATTCTTCTAGCAATTAACGCTGCTTCTTTATTGAGACGACGCGCCTGGTCAGCAAGTCCATATTCTGCAAGCACTACGGAAGTGGAACCGAAGGAGTTGGTTTCTATAATATCTGCCCCAGCATCGAGAAAGCTTTTGTGGATTTCCGCAATCACGTCGGGGCGTGTAACACACAAATATTCATTACATCCTTCGTAATCTATCCCGCCAAAATCATCCGGGCCTAACCCCGCATCTTGAATTGAAGTACCCATGGCTCCATCAAGGACAAGTATTCGTTCTCTAGTCCTTAGTAAAGATTTTAGTGCTTTTACTCGCTCAGGTTCGGCCATAAGAAACTTTTCCTTCATAAAGCTGTTTGTAAATTCAAGTCTGTTCCAGATTTTAACACGAGAACAACTAAGCTCCTAGGTTATAATCCTTTTTGAGGATAATTCAGTAAATCTAAATGCTTAGTTCTATTTTCTGGATAAATGCTTTTCAGTATTAAGATTCCCAAACAATCTCACCACCTATAACAACGATGCGAACCTTAACATTAAGTAGTTCTTCGGGAGAACATCTGGTTATATCCCTATCTAGCAATACGATATCTGCAAACATACCAGGTTTAAGACTACCAAAAGACTGCTGCTCGCCAGCGACAAATGCCGCATTGGAAGTCCATAGATTAATAGCTTCTTCCAGGAGGAGATTTTGCTCGGGATGAAAAGGCTGGTCTGATACGTTCTTTCGAGTAACAGCTGCATAAAGAGCTTGCCATGGATTAGGCGACGCCACCGGGGCATCTGAGCCCGCAGCCAGTGGTATTCCTGCCTCGATAAGCGACTTAAATGGGTATAGCGACTTTTGTAAGTTCAGAGGGACTTCAGACTGATAACGTTGCGAGCTTTCAAATATAAAGCTTGGCTGTGAAACCACGGACACTCCTGCGTCGACAATCTGTCTGATTACCCGTGGGGTCGCCTCAGAACAATGTTCTATACGATCAGGTCTTAAGATGTTATCTGTCATACTGTCTTCTACAAGTATCCTGCTAACAGCCAGAATTACGTCTTCTTCCACCGCGTGAATAGCTACGGGATATCCTGCCTTATGTGCCCGATGAACTAACTCACGGATATCGTTTATTGATGGTGAAATCGATCCACTAGTACACGTGACCATAAGCTTAACTGGTCCAATTCTTATATTATGACCACCAGATTTGTAATGTAATCCTTGGGAGACAAATTCTTCCACATACTCTATGCCAGGCATAAAAACTAATCGTTGGCGTAGATTTCCTGATTTTGCCAGACGCGAAATAGTTTTCCATTTTTCTACTCCGCACGCTGGAGTTGCATCTTGAATTGACGTAATACCCCATGATAGAAGTTGTTTGCTGACCTCGTTAATGGAATTTGCTAGTGTTTCCTCTGTGACTCGGGGCATCCGTTCAGAAACATATCGATTCATCTCTAAGAGAAGGCCCGTAGGGTGACCAGAAGAATCACGGATAATCACACCTCCGTGAGGGTCTGGAGAATCAGATGAAATCCCTATCTTCTCCAATGCATGACTATTAAGCACACATGCGTGAGAAGAGCGATGATCTAATCTAACAGGATGGTCTTTCAGAACCCTATCCAAGTCATGTCGGGTTGGATGTCGTTTTTCATTCAGGTAAAACTCATCATATCCGACCCCCCGGATCCATTGTCCCCAAGGTGTACTTTCAGCTTTGGCAAAAAGTGCTTTTTGAAGATCAGCTATAGACCTTACCGTCCTATGGCTACAATCCAAACTATGGAGGCTGTTAGCGTAGGAGAGTAAGTGAATATGGGCATCATTCAGACCAGGAAGCAATGTACCTTTTGTACAATCTATAATACGGCGGGCATGGGTAGGGGAGACACCTTTTTCGTTCCCAACGGAAACAATGTACCCCTTATCCACCATTATAGTGTTTGCCCGTGGATAGGCAGGATCCATAGTTATCCCGACTGCATTATCAAAAGCAATGTCAAAAGACACTTGAAATAACTCCACTTTTTACAAATAAACTTCAATACCTATGCCGCATGAAAATCTACGTTAGATTCTAACATCATTGAACAGTAACTAAAAAAGGGAAAAGTTACTATACAATTAACTCAATATACCCCCTAGCACCACAAAAGGAATTGAAATATACTGGAACCTCATTATCACTATGGTGGTAAACATAGTCTGTTGTATCCTTCCTACCCAATTTAGTGATGGGCCTTTTCTTAAAAGAGGAGGGTTGTGTTTATGCGGATAGCAGTAGCTGGCGACCATAACGGATTCACCATGAAGAATGAGATTGTTAGTTACTTGCTCAAGGCAGGACATGATGTAGTTAACATAGGGCCAAAAAACCCTGACCCCCAGGATGACTATCCAGACCATGCTCTTGCGGTAGCAAAAGCTATTATTTCCGGAGAATTTGAACGCGGGATACTTGTATGTGGTAGTGGTGTAGGAGCCTCTATTGCCTCTAACAAAATAACCGGTATCCGAGCTTCTGTTTGTCATGATACATACTCCGCCCACCAAGGTGTCGAGCACGATGATATGAACGTTTTATGCCTAGGAGCAAGGATTATCGGATTAGAACCGGCACTTGAAGCAGTCAATGCGTTTGTGTCTAGCAATTTCACCCAAGAGGAAAGGCATCAACGTCGTTTAGAAAAAGTGCGTGCTATAGAGAGAACCTCAGGACAGGATGCACCTACTTAACCTGTCGCTTATTCCTTAGACGGGCCCGTAGCTCAGTGGTAGAGCGGTCGGCTCATAACCGATTGGTCGCAGGTTCGATCCCTGCCGGGCCCACCATCTGAATTAGGCATAACTGATTTAATGATATTAATAGAGGAAACTGGCAGACGGCCCAGGCATCAGTGTTAATTTAAGCTCTATCAAGGTTTCAGAGTAAAAGATTCCCGCTTACAATCCAGTAGAATCATTATCAGAGAACCAAGTACCTGATAAAAAGTTCTACGTAACCGATACGTTGAGATTTGTCTTCTTCCTCCGACAATTCTATTTCAAGGGCTTGACAGTCTATGCTAGTATGTTTATAGAACATTTGTGCTGTTTTAAAAGAATGCTTAATAGGAGATACGATGAATACGCCAAAATGTGATATTTGCAAGAACTATGTGAGGTTAGCGGATGGACGATTATTATTGAAAGAAGATGACGTAAACAGGTACTGGAGCCATCAGCTTAAATTTGAAGAAATGGCCAATCAGGCAAATTCTAAAGTTAGAACAGGTGGATTTTGCCATTCAATTACAAAAGAAACTTCTATGGTAAATGACGCGATACCATGGCATTGGGGACATAAAAAATGCTTACCAGAAAATCGATATGTTGTAATAGCTAAAAAGTTTGATAATGTTAGCCAACTGGTCGATTGGACCTACCACCTTCTTAACGACGCGCTGGTCACTAAAACAAACTGGCGTGAAACAATCCGTCGTTTTTATCAGCTACCTGCAGCTTAAATTGATACCTTTATATCACGATACAAACCGGCTCGGAGAAAATGTTTCCACCGCAACAGGGACATCGGTTTTACCGACTGTAATAAGTTGAGAAACTACTTTTCCTGTTACAGCAGCTAAATGGATTCCTTTAGTTCCATGGCCCGTTGCGAGGTATACGCCACGTCGACTAGGAACAGAGCCCATAATGGGCATTCGGTCAGCACTTAACGGACGTACACCGGCCAAATGATCTACAAGATAGGCATCAGCAATATCAGGCATTATTTCCGTGACTTTCTCGAGTATCGTCCTCCGACCATCTTCTGTAGGATGAAGGTCAAATGACCATTCAGTCATATCCTTTGGATCAAACCCATGCTTTGCGGTAACATCCGAACCGCTCATGCTAACTCCACCAGTACTGCCACAAAGAAGCAGACCGTCTTTCCGTGGAATAATTGGCCCATGACGAGCAGTTGCAATAAAAATCGGAGGAGGATCACCATTCATGCGCAAATGAAGCACTTCACCTTTTAAAGGCTTGACTGGTACTGGGAAATCCAGCCATTCCCTGACAGGACCGCTCCAGGCTCCCATAGCTATAACAACGTTATCGCAAACTATTTCTCCACCTTGGTATAGAACACCTGTGACTTTATCTCCCTTTGTTTTTAACCCGACAGCCTCTCTGATTTTTAGAAACCCACCACGTTTTTCTACTGCCGCTACTAACCCTAAACTAAGTCTGTATGCATCTACTTGGCTATGAGAATACAAAACCCCACCTATAACTTTAGATGTGATTCTTGGTTCGATCTGATGAATATCTTCTGGGTCTATCCATTTCATATCAACATAGTTCATCTGCCAGGACATGGCTTCTTTAAAAATTGCTTCTTCTTCCTCCAAAATAGCCAGGCTTAACCCTGGACGTTCATGGAAGAGAGAGTCTATCCCTGTTTCTTCCTGAACCTCTCCAACAAGCTGAGGATACATATTTTTCCCTATCAGACCCAAATCATAGTGGGGGCCTCTCTCAAAGTCTCTTCCGACAGTTGACATGGAACCATGACCGTGTCCGGAAGCCCCGCTGGCAACGGAATCTTGTTCCAGAATACAAACCTTAAGACCAGTTTGACTCAGATAATAAGCAACGGAGCAACCAATGATACCTGCGCCTATGACCACAACGTCTGCTGATTCCATATAAACTCGTCCTTGGTTAATTAAAACGTTCGTTTTATGGTAACGTTATAGATAATACTGTGCAACGAAAACCACTAAAATCCGATAGGTAACTTGCAGACGGACCATATTAATGATACATGTGTGCAAGCATCAACAAATTCGAGGAGTGATCCTATGACTCAAACAGTATCCTACCAAAACCTTAACCCTCTTACCTTTCTTGAACGGAGTGCTTTCGTCTATCCAGATAAGGCAGCCGTTATTTATAACGACAAGACATACACATATTCAGAATTTTCCAATCGCGTGCGCCAACTTGCAGGAGCACTTGCAAAGGCAGGGATAAAGAAGGGTGACAAGGTCGCGTTTCTCGTACCTAACATTCCCCCCATGCTTGAAGGTCATTTCGGACCACTACGCTTGGGAGCGGTACTTGTAGCACTGAATACCCGCTTATCAGCAAGGGAACTGGGTTATATCCTAAATCATTCAGAGGCTAAGGTTCTGATATTTGATTCTGAACTCGCACCTGTCGTAAGGAACTTTAAAGACGAGGTTCCGGGTATCAGAACGTACATCCAGGTTGTGGACGTAGAACCTAAAGCAGATGATATTCCCGGCCCCGATTACGAATCCTTTCTTAAATCAGCTGGGAATGAGGACCACAAAGTAGAACTGGATTCGGAATTAGACACAATAGCAATCAACTACACCTCCGGAACTACAGGTATGCCAAAAGGAGTAGAGTACCACGCACGCGGAGCCTATTTGGCATCTATCGGGGAAATCCTTGAGATGGGAATAACATGGAGAAGCAACTATCTTTGGACACTCCCGATGTTCCATTGTAATGGCTGGTGCTTCACCTGGGGGGTAACTGCTGCTGCTGCGACGCACGTCTGTCTAAGACGTGTGGATCCCGAACAGGTCTATCGCCTTATTAACGAAAAAAATGTAAGCAACCTGTGTTCAGCTCCTACTGTCCTCACTGCTCTCTATTCCTCTCCTATAGCCAAAGATCAGGATCTTTCAGGTCTAACAATAGGTACAGCTGGAGCCCCGCCATCACCACATGTGATCCGCACGATAGAAGGCATGGGAGCACGAATATTACATCTCTATGGCCTCACGGAAACATATGGCCCACACACCATTTGCGCTGAACAGCCAAGGTGGGACTCGTTGCCAACGGATGAACTGGCAATACTCAAAGCCAGGCAGGGCGTATCGTTCATTATGACCGAACCAGGTTTACGTGTAGTTGATGAAAACATGAAAGACGTTAAAAGGAACGGAGAAGCGATTGGGGAAGTTGTGATGAGAGGGAACAACGTTATGACTGGCTATTTTAAGGATCCGGAAGTAACATCAAAAGTATTTGAGGGAGGTTGGTTTCATTCAGGCGACCTTGCAGTTTGGCATTCGGACGGGTATATCGAACTCAGAGACCGTGCAAAAGATGTCATTATTTCTGGGGGGGAAAACATATCTAGCCAAGAGGTTGAGAAGGTAGTAATGGAACATCCTTCTGTATTAGAAGTTTGCGTTATAGGTGTACCTGATGATAAATGGGGTGAGGCAGTAAAAGCTTTCGTGGTTCCGGAGCCTGGGTCACAAGCTACAAGTGAAGAAATTATCGAATTTTGCCGTGATCGCATTGCTCATTTCAAGTGTCCAAAATACATTGAGTTTGGGGACCTTCCTAAAACAGCTACTGGTAAAATACAAAAGTTTTTGCTCCGTGAAAAGGAATGGCAAGGATACGACAAACGAATACACTAACCTGCCTTTTCATTAGAAAGAAGTCCAATTTGGTCAACGTAGCGAATCAATTACTTTTAGATGGAGATAACGGAAATGCTTCCAGAATTTAACGTTCACGGTAAAACAGTTCTCATCACCGGGGCAAGCAGAGGGATTGGAAGAAACATCGCTCTCGTGTTTGCAGAAGCAGGTGCAGACGTAGCTGTAACCGGGTTGTCAGAAACAAACACTACGAATGTCGCAAAGGAGATTTGTGAACTTGGCCGTCGAGGGGTCGGTCTTGTTACAGATGCAACGAACCTTTCCGAAACCAAGGCTCTCGTTCCTAAAATACTCGAAAGTTTTGGCCATCTGGACATCTTGATTAACTGTGTGGGAGACTCCATACCAGGCTTGATTGCATCTTTACCTGAAAGCAATATGACGGTCATGGACGAAACGAATTGGCACAAGATTCTGGACATTAACCTAACACAGGCATTCAATACGTGCCATGCATTCGGACCTCATCTTCTTGAACGCGGAAACGGCTGTGTGATTAACGTATCGGGTGTAGCAGGCTTACGTGCCCGAGCCAATGTATCGGCTTACGCCGCAGCAAAGGCAGGACTCATCCGATTTACTGAATCCACTGCTCTTGAGTGGGCTCCATACGGTGTCCGAGTCAACGCAATAGCACCTGGTTCATTCCCTGACCCTGTGCAATATTCCAAATCCTCACTGCAAAAGCGTGAAAAACAGGCTCGGGAAACAATACCGTTAAGGCGACTCGGAAAACTCCGTGAGGTTGGACTCCTCACTTTATATCTTGCCTCTGATGCTTCATCCTATATAACAGGTCAAACAATTGCGATCGACGGAGGATCGACAATTGCATAAGCAGGAGTTCTATGCCCGAAATGGCTGGCCCTGAAGGCCTTTGAGAAAGCGAATTTCGCCTAAATGCCAAAAACTGTGACCAAGAATAAAGTTTGCTATCATACGTCCTGTGTTCATATTGGGGCGGTCTGGGTTTGGAGTTTTATCTAAATCTTCATCGGTAAGCTGAGACAGCGTTATCGGAATGATTTCCCATACTCTCTCGCAATAAGCCAATAGGGCTTCCTTGGATGGTTTAAAGTTCTCCACCTGTTCGTCCGTAAAACCCGTGCCGCCCTGGCTAGCATCGAGCCCGAACCTCCGATGCCATTCTTCAGTTTCCCACAACGGAAGTCCTCCGCCTATCCGTTGATGGATATACACATCCTCACTACGAGTGGAATGCCAAAGTAAAAAGGCTATAGTGTTAGCCTTATCTAGCGGCTTATACAACATTTGCTCTAACGTAAGAGGCTCTACCTCTACGCGAAACCCTTTATGTAAATCTTCTACGGCACTTCGAATAAACTGAATTGCATTCATATTAACCTCCATTTAATGACAAGCAATCTCTTGATTAAGTAATTTCACCAATAACATAGGTTCCATCAGTCCATTTCGGTTCTGTCTCAAGGTGCTCCATAATACTGAGGAACATTTCATGCTGTTCAGGACTATCAGCATTAGCAACATATGCCTCTTTGCTTTCAAAGACGGCAACCCCGACCCATTCTCCTTCTTCATCTGGTTTCATTACAAACCAAGCTGTACTACCCTTAGGTGTATGTTGTCCTTTTAATGCCTTCAATAATGCTTCATGATGTCCAGGTTTAATATCCAATTTAAAGATTGTGCCGTACATTTAAAAACCTCCATTGCTACCCACGTGAATTATTTCCGTTTTGTGTGTCCTGATTACTTTAATATAATACTCGCTATTCCAACCATATTACGACGAAAATATCGCTGTTATGTTAGAATTGCTTCATGCCGAATAAGGGCAACTTTGAACCAGAAATCCATCTTAGGCACCTCTCTGTAGAAGAAGCTACCTACAGACTCGAAAAACACCTTGATAACGCGTTTGTCAAAGGCATTAACCAAGTCCGTATCATACATGGAAAGGGTTCCGGTGCAATATCCAAAGCAGTCTGGGTCCTTTTAGAAGAACATCCATTAGTCAAAAGTTTTCGCTTTGCAGACTACGGGCACGGAGATTATGGTGTAACGATTACTGAAATGGAAGAAAGGATTCCCTCCTAAAAGGACCTTAACCACAATGTTTCACAAAATATATCTCGTTACTTTCCTTGTCTTTGTAATTGCATGTTCCAACCCATCACCTTCTTCTGATTCTTCCACACTTAACCCTGGTATAGCACCAGTTGCAACTCCAGCCTCAATTACACAAACAGAACAAACAACACCCGGCACTATTCCGACCAACCCACCTACTGTGAACCAAGAACAAACCAATCTTGCAACACCAAACCCATCTTCCACATCAAATCCCGCTACAAAAGAGAGAACTGAAGTCCCTTCAGGGGAAGGGGCACACGACCACGATTCTGACGAACAAACCAGTACTTCAGAGCATGAGCAATATAACGTCGAATGTGTCGATATTGAACTGGGCATAAAACGATCCGATGAAATCTTTTATGGCAACGAGAAGATGACCAAGGAAGAGACCAACAAGGTAAACCATTGCGCTTTAAACACTGGACAAAAGAACGAAATAGCACGGAAAACGGAAGGAGCCAAGTCACCAAAGGCTACTATCGTCAATGTGTGGAGACCTGAGCCTAAGGACACAGCGTGTGCAGACCGTGTTATGGGTATTAAAGCCTATCGGGAGATTTATCAAGGGGAACGACCACCTAGTAAGAATGAATCGTTAGCCTGGAAAGAATGTCTTCCTAATCTACCCATTGATTCAATAGTCCATCCTGTATCAGATATCACGTGTCCTGATATGGATACAATGTGGAAATTCCGACAATCGTATGCCCCAAGCTGGGACCAAATTCGATGCCATACTGATTCGCTCGTCCGGTACAATCTGCCAAAGTTCCGTGCTCATGACCGATTCAATGTATCTGGCTCAGTTCAGAATGCAGATTCCATCTGGTCATTCTCACTTAAAGATTTACTCTCCGACCTTATTGCTAAGAACTGGAAGGAATACGACAAATCCACCTATGAAGGCCGTGATCAGGATCTCTGGAAAGTTATGCAATTGACTGAGGAACACTTGAGAGGGAATTGGGCCTTTATGCCAATGGGTGACTTCCCACCATACATAGACGAATTCTGGAACAACATTGCATATCCAGAAAACGATTATTGGCACGATCAGGCTCTTCGGATTTTCGCCTTACATGCAATACAACGCAAGAACAAAGGACACTCCATAGTTATGGTCGATTTTTATCCATCAGGATCACTTGGTGCTCCTGCCGCAGACTCAAAAGAGTTCCGTCAATGGGTCGACACAGTTTTTATACCCCAGAAAATCCGCGAGGCTAAAGCCGCTGAATTACTAAAAGCGGAGATTCTCTTTCCTTTACCCATTGAGATCGAGCGGTGGATACAAGGTCAGCCTTGGGCAAAGGATACTCCTGTAGAAGAGAAAATCCAGACTGCCCAATATGTCCTAGACCAGGTATACGACCGAGTCAGACCGTTTTTTAAGGGAAAACTAAATGTCTGGTCATACGCAAATTATCTTCCTGATCGTGATGGTCCAGCCTGGGAAAAACTGGTCTTTTCAAAATATGACGAGGTTTCGTTCCACTTATTCCCTGAGTGTGACCTTTCGTTTAGTGTTTCCTACACGGAAAACCAGATGAAACACGTGATGAATATCGTAAAACGTGATGGTCTGACATGGTGGATTGGAGAATGGGACCTAGGGGAAAAACCTTTCGAACAACTCTGTGGAACAAATATGTCTGTCGAAGCAGAACCCATCATGAATGCAATGCTGAACGTGATCTTTGCTCAGCCAATCCAACCTATGGGTATTGACTACCGTGGTCCTATTTACTCAGGTGAACAGCTTGATTTGATCAAGAACCGTATATTTATCTTGGCAGACCACTAGTACATAAAAGGTCTTTTTCAATCACGTGATGGCAAGTGGCTTACACACCCTCAACAAAGATTATTTTTGCGTTAGATGACTCGTGGCGCAATTGCATTGGACCACTATACTCCTGAGAGTGATACCATTTCTTCAATTGATTCATGTTTTCAAATTCTATAACAACGATGCGACCTGGTTCCCAATCACCCTCAGCTTTCTCAATTGTCCCTCCACGTACAATGTACTTTCCACCATATTCTTCAATTGTGGCAGGCACCTGACTCCCATATTCTTGGAACTTCGCTGAATCTATTATTTCCACATCAGCAATCGCATATGCAGCCATAGGAACTCCTTATCATCCCAATATTCTTCTCACAGTATTTATGTTTTCTTATTGGTTTCGACTCTTCTTTCTCCTACCGATGTTACGTAGCGCTAATCCTGGCATAGAAAGCCCCAGCACTAACCAGCTAGCATCAAAATCACCATTTGTGTTAATCGAAGCGTTACAACCACCTGGACTCTGGCTCGGCACAGCCGTCGGTGCGGCCACCACCACTGTTGCCATTGGAACTGGTATTAATGTTGGTTCTGGAACAGAGGTTGCTGTGGCAGACCGCACTGCCACCCAGGTAGGAGTTAACACACTTTGAGACAGATAACACGGACCCATTGCAAACCTTTCTCGTTGATCAGGAGGTGATCCAATTCCACCCCGAAGTTCTTCAACCCGTTCTGCACCAATTACCTTCTGAAGACACTCTAAAAGCTTCGGGCTCTCAGATCCAAAGCATGGCGTATTTTCATCTAACCTTCGGCATTGAGGCTTCTCACTAGGGGAACCTCCCATTCCTTTTGGTTCAACTGGCACTGGTGCACCTTGAGGCACCTGGTAACACGGACCCATTGCAAACCTTTCTCGTTGATCAGGAGGTGATCCAGTTCCACCCCGAAGTTCTTCAACCCGTTCTGCACCAATTGCCTTCTGAAGACACTCTAAAAGCTTCGGGCTCTCAGATCCAAAGCATGGCGTATTTTCATCTAACCTTCGGCATTGAGGCTTCTCACTAGGGGAACCTCCCATTCCTTTTGGTTCAACCGGCACTGGAGCACCCTGAGACATCTGGTAACACGGACCCATTGCAAACCTTTCTTGTTGATCAGGAGATGATCCACTGCCACGCTGAAGCTCTTCAACCCGTTCTGCACCAATTGCCCTCTGAAGACACTCTAAGATCTTCGGATCCCCTGAATCGAAACCTTGGATAGAGGAACTTGCTATTCCGTTTGGCGGGGCAGGGGTCGTCGAGATAAGATCTGGTTTTGTCTTTTCATTTGGTTGAGTCATTGAATCTACTAGTTTATCTGCTGACTTTACAACCTTAGAGGCATCTGGGTTTAGCTGACCATCCCAAAAGTAGAGCCCTATACCCCCTGGGTCCATGTCTCGTCTTGTATGAACAACCTTTGTCAGATCATCAGATATGTAGGTAAACAAGCCGTCACATCCAGGCCTACATCCTGTTGTAGAGAGTGCAAAATTTCCAATCTCTCTCCCTGATAGATCTAAGAGTGTTTCACCGGCCAAAATATATTTGCCGTCACTCGTGAACATTCCTGAGTGGGAATAGTAGGGGAGATGCCAAATTTTCTTCCCTGTACGAGCCTCAAATAGGGTTGTTGCATACTGTCCGCCACCGCCTGCAACTAAGAGTTTCCCGTCTGGAGAGAAGTCAAGCCAGCTGACGATATCATCCATATCTTTGTACCAAATACGTTCCCCTGTTTCCGGGTCAAGAATTGCCAGATCACCATATTTTCCACCAATTCCCAGAAGGTCGCGTTGCTTGGAAAATTTAAATGCACCTAAATAAGGCCAAGTTCCATTCCAAGTTTTCCAAATTACGGCTCCATTCGAAACGGATACCTTATATGTATATCCATCCCCTGCTCCAGCATAGATATATTTATCTTTCTCATCGAAGAGAATTCCTCTTATCTGTCCTCTCATGAAGATTGTCCAGATAAGGCGACCCGTATTTAAATCATAGAGTAAGAGGGTTCCTTCGGTACCGCCAACTGCTAAAAATTTGTTTGTGTTGGATATCTCTACCTCTTTACTGCCCAATTTATTGTGAGTGGTCTCTGTAACCTCTTCTGCTCTCTTAATCCAAATTTCGCTGCCGTCCGTCGCGTCAAGTACACCGAATTTTCCACAAACCCCTTCAGGAACCGATCGGTTTGCCTTCCCTTTACAGTTAGAGGTTGTAAAGGCGGCATACTTTCCATCATGAGATAACGACGCACCCCAGCCTTCCCATCCCATTTTATAAGACCAAATAGGGTCACCCTTGATACTGAATAACGAAAGTAGTGATTTTGCTTCTTGTTGTGGATAATCAGTGCTCCAATTTTCCATGCCATTGATAAGAAGAATAGTAGACCCAGATTTATCAACATCACCACGCCAATAGCCAACATCCGGCTTCTTGGATTTCAAAAGGGTATATTTTCCCTGTGCTTCTGGATACCGTAATTCCAGAGAAAGATCATTTGCTGCCTCATTAACAAACTTCAATGCTCTCGGTTGCCTTGTGTCTTGCCAGGATGCGTCATTAACTCCAATCAAAGCTTTTTTTTGAGATATTTGCGTCTGTGCTATAAGGATCCAATCTTCTCTTGACGGAAGATTTTTAAACTTAAATTTACCATCTGAATCAGTGGAAGGGCTGGAAGTGTTCCAATGTCCTGTAGAAAGAAACACATCCATACCAGACAACGGTTCCCCTAATTCATTCACAACTTTCCCTTCGAATGAAACGGGACCACTAATTCCTTTGCCGCGATCCGTACCTTTCGGATCCGTCCCGGAAACTTCCTGAACACGACGGTTTGTCTCAACTATCTGGTACGGAATCGTCACATCCTCAAATCTAGTTGCTTTTGTCGATCGATCCGTAAACGTCCAACGATATGTCCGTTCATAATTACCAATTTCGTTATTTTCTGAAGGTTTAAATGCTGGTATTCTGCCCCATTTTTCGTCCATCTTCGTCAAAATATATTCACTTTCTCCAGGATCAAGCCAGAGAAAGTTTGGTTCGGGCGTAATTGTGCCAATCCCTTGCCGAAATGGACCAATCAATTCAGTGGAGAATTCAAAATGAAGTGCCTTCGAACCAGAATTCGTCACTTTAATACGATGTTTCATGATCTTCTTTAATGGTAATTGCCCCTCAGGAAGAGGATAAAAGTCTATTACCAATGCATCCAATGAACTTGCCTCTGCTTCTATCTGCTCTGTTTGGCCAACAACAACTAAAACCAGAACAATAGCAATGGTCATCAGTATCCTTGAGGATGTATTTGGTCTCGGTTTGATCAAACGTCTTTTGTTAACACTAATCATATTAATAACATTGATGGCGAAAACAGGTTCAGTATTCTCGAAACACACAACTACCCAATAGAGTGTACACTACAAAAGCAGACAATTTCGAGAGGAAAACAGTTTGACCACAAACACACAGCCCCAACGCGTTTTCTTTTACGGATGGGTGATTGTCGGCGTCTTAGCCATTGCAAGAGGTCTCGGATTGGCTCTTGGTATGCTCAATTTTGGGCTTTTCATTGCACCAATGGGGCAAGAGCTAAACATTGGACGTTCCACTTTCGGCTGGGCATCATCATTACGGACCATGGGCAGTGGTGTTACTAGTCCGTTCTTAGGCCGACTCGTTGACCGATTTGGTTCTCGGTATCTGCTTGCTATATCTGTCGGATTAATTGGTACAGCCCTATTCTTGATAGGCCACATAACTCATCCATGGCAAATGATTGTCCTTTTCACCGTAGCAGGGCTTATGCCGATAAGCGGACCAGCTGCCCTTGTCACTACCGTTCCAGTATCGAAATGGTTCGTACGAAAACGTGGGCGAGCGATAGGATGGCTACTGCTAATCAACTCGTTCTGTGCTATTGGGTTAATGCCTCTTAGTCAAGTATTGATAGATACATTTGGATGGAGAACTGCTTGGATGGTCATCGGGTCTGTAGCAGTAGGAATCATTGTTCCTTTTTCTCTAATTTTTATGCGAAAGATACCTGAAGATCTTGGACTAACTCCAGATGGGGAGAATCGGATCGAGAAACCCTTAAATGAAAAACAAGCCAGGGATTCTGAGGCAGATGAGGTTTCATGGACTGTCCGAGAGGCAATGAGCTCATCCATTTTCTGGAGACTCTTAATTGTTTCCTGCGTGACAATGTTTGGCACAAGCACAATGGTGCTTCATCGCCTACCTCATTTCATGGACCGTGGACTCGATCCTCAGCTAGTTGCATCCTCTATAGGGCTTGAAGTAGCAATGGCAGGCATAAGCATTTTAACTTTAGGCTATTTGGCAGAAAGATTACCAGCGCGTTATCTGAGCGGTACGGCTACTATCGTAAGTGCAATAGCTATCATATTTACTATCACTACCAATACTCGGTTCATGCTATTTGTGTCAATGGGAACTTTCGGAATTGGAGTCGGAGGAGGACAGCTTCTTCGAGACTTCATCTGGGCCGAATATTTCGGCCGGAAAAACCTAGGAAGTATACGAGGAATTGTCAATCCAATCATGCTTGCTTTTGGGGCTATTGGGCCACCATTAGCTGGATATGTCTGGGACTTAACCGGAACTTATAGCTCCATATGGTGGGTATCTGCAGGACTAGTGCTATCCTCTGCTATACTTCTTTACTTAACACCACCCCCGAAAAAACGACTGTGCAAGAGTAATAGCGATGGTACTATTCCACCCCATTAAAAGTAATAAACTTTCCGATTCCTGAATTTAATAAAATATGTGTCTATTATTCAGTGTAGCGAACAAAGGAAAATGGCTAAATCTTCCCAATTTCCCCCATCTACAAAGAGGTTCTCGTGTGCCGCAAGGCCGCTCACTCCATTCTCATAAGGACTCTTCGATATTCCCATAGTCCTTGACTCAATATTGGCAGATCCTATGGCCGTAGTAACATGAATCAGCGCTGCTGCAGTGAGCCCAAGAAATATTGCAGCAGAGAATAGATACCTTGAATTCAACCTTTTAGGGTTATCAATCATGCAAAACACCCTGGTTGCGCCTAATTCTCTATTGGGTCCCTAAACGTCAGGTTTATTCTTCTGTTGAATAAGCGAGTTGATAGATTTTATTCTTTTAGATAATGGTGGATGAGAATAATTAAGCATAACAAACAGAGGGTGCGGTGAAAGGTTGGCAAGATTTTCGGCAGCAAGTTTTTTCAATCCTGATGTTAAACTTAGCTTCTTCGTGGTTGTCTCTACAGCCCACCGATCCGCCTGGTATTCATTTCTTCTTGAAATGAATTGCATAACCGGAGAAATAACCAACTCCACGGGGGTATAAAGTAAGCCAAAAAACACAATGCTGGCATATATCGATATATCCTCCATGAAAAATGCTTCAAACAAAGAGGTGTTTTTCATCACTAGGGAAAGAAGAAATAGGAGAGCTCCTGTGTGCAAAACACCTAACACCATACCCGACAAAATATGTCTCTTTTTATTATGTCCGATTTCGTGAGCAATTACGGACACTATTTCATCAGTGCTTAATTGTTCAATCAATGTGTCGAAAAGCGCTATCCGTTTAGTTTTTCCAAATCCCGTGAAAAACGCATTCGAATGAGCACTCCTTTTCGATCCGTCAATAACATATATGTTCCTATACGTGAAATTCACTTTCTTTGCGTACTCGACGATGGCATCTCTCAATTCACCAGATTCAAGTGGCGTGAATTTATTAAATATCGGCATAATCCAAATAGGACCAATTATTGAAAAAACAAACGATATAACGGTTACGAATATCCACACATATACCCAAGCTAAAGAACTGGTGTGTTCAAAGAAATAAAGAATACCTATCACGACAGGAATACTGATAACTACAGAGAGTAATATGCTTTTCAATGTGTCTAAAATATACGTTTGATACGTTGTTTTATTAAAACCAAACTTTTGTTCAATTACAAAAGTTGAATACAGGTCTAATGGTATATTCAGTATGAAACCAAATGCTGCCAATATCCCCATGAATGCGATGCCGTTCGAGATTTCATTCCATCCCATAACACGTACTATTTGATCAATATAATTAAATCCTCCGACAAGCCAAAATGTCAGCAAAAGTACTAGCTTGAAAGAGCCAGTTATTAGTCCGAAAAGAGAATGGATACGCGTGTATTCTTGGGATTTTCGATACGCTTCCTTTTCATATACATCCTCTAATTCAACCGGAGGGTCTGAGTTTAAAAACCGCACGTTGAGTATGGTTGACAATAATCCAATAGCGAAATCCGCTATCAGAGCTATAAAAATTACCCAAAATATTATGTTCATGTTTCCTCATCAGAATCAGCATTCCCACCACAAGCCACTAGCAATACTGTCGTGAAGGAGAAGGAAAGGAACACTGTTACTTTAAATTCACGAATGATATTCGACCCTTTATACCGCATCCACGATCGCGTTCAAAGTCGCACTGGGGCGCATCGCATTAATAATAAGCTCAGCATTGGGGTGGTAATAACCGCCGATATCTACCGGCTCTCCCTGTGCATCATTCAGTTCCTGCAGAATCTTGTCTTCGTTGGAAGAGAGCTGCTGAAACACTTCAGTAAAACTAGTTTGCAGTTCTAGATCTTTGGTCTGTTTAGCCAATGCCTCCGCCCAGTACATAGCGAGATAAAAATGACTCCCTCGAGTGTCTAATTCGTTCACTCTACGAGACGGCTCTCGACGGTTTTCCAAATGTTGTCCAATTGCCTCATCTAGCGTTTGTGCTAAAAGCTTTACCTTATTATTCTTATGCACCTCAGCAAAATGTTCAAAGGAAGCAACGAGAGCACAAAATTCCCCTAGAGAATCCCATCGCAAATGACCTTCCTCAAGGAACTGTTGTACATGCTTTGGGGCAGATCCACCAGCACCTGTCTCAAATAGCCCTCCACCACCAAGTAGGGGAACTATAGAAAGCATCTTAGCACTAGTACCCAATTCCAGAATGGGAAAGAGATCCGTCAAATAATCACGCAAGACATTACCAGTCACGGAAATAGTGTCCTGACCAGCTCGACTGCGCGCCAGCGTAAACTTCATTGCATCAACAGGGGTCATGGTGCGAATGTCTAAGCCAGTCGTGTCATGCGTAGACAAAAACTGGTCCACCTTCTTGATCTGCTCAGCATCGTGAGCCCGGTTCGGATCTAACCAAAAGATCGTTGGGAAGCCAGTGGCTCTAGCACGATTAACTGAAAGCTTGACCCAATCTTGAATAGCTACGTCTTTGCTTTGGCACATCCGAAAGATATCGCCTTCTTCAACATTCTGTTCCATCAAGATTTCACCAGATACATCCGAGACTCGAATCGCTCCATTACCAGGAGCTTTAAAAGTTTTGTTGTGAGACCCATACTCTTCAGCCTGCTGAGCCATCAATCCAACGTTGGAAACGCTGCCAATGCTAGACGGGTCAAACGCTCCGTATTTCTGGCAGTCCTCAATAGCCGCTTTGTATATAGTCGCATAAGAACGATCAGGAATCATTGCAACAGTGTCATGCAATTCGTTATCGGGACCCCAAGTTCTGCCACCATCACGAACAATCACTGGCATGGAAGCATCAATAATTACATCACTGGGCACATGAAGATTGGTAATGCCTCGGTTGGAGTTCACCATCGCTAGCTCTGGGCGAATACTATAAACCGCCTGAATATCTGCCTGGATTTCCTCACGTTTGGCCTCAGGTAGAGACTGAATTTTGGCATAAAGTTCAGCTATTCCATTATCTGGATTCACCCCGAGATCCTTCAGGGTAATCGCGTGTTTCGTGAACACGTCCTTGTAGTAAACCGACACACAATGGCCAAAAATAATTGGATCAGACACGCGCATCATGGTCGACTTCAAATGCAACGAAAGCAACATACCGTCAATTTTAGTTTTCTTCATTTCATCAGCGTAAAATTGACAAAGCGCCTTCACATTCATAACAGAACAATCAATGATTTCTTCAGCTATTAATGGGACATCGTCTCTAAGTACGATCACACTACCGTCACCAGCAATAAATTCGATTGCAGCCGATCCTGTTGTCGAGACTGTGACGGATTGTTCACTACCGTAAAAATCACCATCGGTCATGTGAACAACGCGAGTCTTTGACACTTCAGGCCAATTCTTTATCATTCTATGTGGGTTACGTTTCCCGTACTCTTTAACCGCGCTTGCAGGTCGACGATCGGAATTCCCTTCTCGCAGAACCGGATTAACCGCACTACCCAACACCTTAGAGAAGTGCTGATACAATTCGCGTTCCTCATCAGTCGTAGGCTCATCCGGATAATCAGGAATATCATACCCTTTGTCCTGCAATTCTTTAATCGCACCTTTTAATTGCGGAATAGAGGCACTGATATTCGGCAACTTGATAATATTCGCCTCAGCGTTCAAACACAGTTCACCAGCCATAGTAAGATAATCGAGGATTTTTTGATCATCTGTAAGATTATCTGAAAAATTTGCAATTATCCGACCAGATAAGGAGATATCCCAAGCCTTCAGTTCAATGCCTGACCGTTTGGTAAAAGCCTGAAGAATCGGCAACAAAGAGAACGTCCCAAGAGCTGGAGCTTCGTCTGTTTCCGTATAGATAATATGGGGCGCTTCTGGCATATTTCTCTCCTAAATAATGAAATTATATGAGATGATCCGAGTTGCAAAAGGCGATAAATTATAGGCCTAACCACACGGATTAATACGATTATAAGCTAGAACGATTGATACTGCCTAGTCCTGTGTGTAAGCCTACTAGAAGTTGCTATCTAGAGCTCATAAAAAATTTTGCCGTTAATCTGGAAAAGGCTAGTTTTCAATACCAGTGGAACCTAAGGTGAACGGTAAATCTATTCGTGGTTAATAATTGGGCGAGATCTATCGAGTAACTGTGCTCTAAACCCCGTCCAACATACCAGCTAAAGAGATTTTTGGTTTCTTAATTCTTCACTCTGAGAGTCAGAGCATCTAGCACAAGGCCTGTCAATACGAATCCAATCCATCCTGCTAAGCCCAACGAGTCAATTTCGACACAGGAAGCGATAAGCAGTATGCCCCCTGTAATAATTGCCATAGCGGCCACTACTATGTGTAAATTCTTGTCGAACACGATACCTATGCCTATCAGGACCATTGTCAGCCCCAATACGATTTGGAACGAGCTACCGAGTGCAACCGCAACACCCATGAGTGTCACTCCGCCCGCTGCCGAGGTGGCCTCTGTTGTACCGAGTTCAAGCCCAGCCGAAGTTATGAGTCCAGCAATCAATGCCACACAGAGAACGAATGCAATGTTTGCGTAAGAAGATCCTTTGCCTCCCGCCGCTGCCATACCTCGAGTTATATTGAATAACCCAATGAATACAGCAACCATACCGCCGTATCCAAAAAGTATTCCTACTTTAGCAATGTTTTGGGTCGGCCATGATTTTCTTGGCCTGCTCAGCAACACTCTCTGTTCCATCAGCAGGGTAAAGCGCTATCCATCCGATAGCTGAAACAATCGTGCCTAACCCAAGAAGCAAGCCAGTCTGCGTTTTTGATCCCATACCACACCCCCTAAAATCCCACTTTGTGGGTTAATGGATCCTAGTGACAAGATTCAAAAGAAAAGTAAACGTAATTCATAGAAGAAAGGAACGATTTTTAGTCAATTTTACTCGATAAGATAGACGAGGAAGTTGGTTTAGGACGATTTCTAGCCCCTATGGCATAAGAATTAGATTGCATCAGGAATATTTACAATAATCAGACGTAAGGTTCAAATTGTCTTATCCCTAATGGCCTTTATTTGAAACAATGCCTTTAAGCATGCCCCTAAATATAAGCGCATGTACAGGATAGAGGATATACCAGTAAGCTAGTCCCATTAAACCCACTGGATCGAAAGTAGCAGTCTGCCGAATAGAAGAGCCATTACCACTCTCAGTCACTTCGAACTCCAACCATGCACGACCTGGTAATCGCATCTCTGCTTGCAATTGAAGCCTAAAACCAGGTTCGATATTTAAAACTCGCCAGAAATCCACTACATCTCCTACACGTAAAGATTTAGGATTACGACGACCCCGGCGAAGTCCAACTCCTCCCAACATAGAATCTAAAAACCCTCGTAGTATCCATAACCAGTTACCGTAATAATACCCGGTAGCACCACCAATTTGTTCAATCCTTTTAAATACTACTCCGGGTGGAGATTCCGTATAAATTGATTGAGAGTCCACCACTCTATTCCTGAAATGCACGCCGCCCCAAGACATCCTGATATTTCCAGAAGACAGGGCTTCGTTCCAGTGAGTTTCCATTACCTCCTGATCTTCATAACGAAGAGCTGAGGCAATTCCTTGACTAACACCTATAGGCTGTACATCGAAGTAATCTCTTGCCAACAAACTCTTTACCACTGAAGGATTCTTTATGCTATCTATAAGAGATCTTCCAACACGGGCCTGCATGGGGGTAACCAATTTCAACCACCAACTTGACAACCTTGGGGTAAGAAAAGGCACAGAGATCATAATACGACGCAGCCCACGTTGCCGACCGTATTCCTTCATCAATTCTCTATAAGAGATCTGGTCTGGTCCTCCCACTTCAAATATCTTGTTCCCAACAGAATTTAAATATAACGCCAATATGAGATATTGCATAAGGTCTGTAATAGCAATGGGCTGAGCAAGAACAGATACCCATCTTGGTGTCACCATCACGGGTAACCTTTCAACTAGAGCCCTGACTAACTCAAACGATAGACTTCCTGATCCGATAACCACCGAAGCCTGAAATTCGATTGTATCTACGCCTGAAGCACGGAGCACATTCCCAACCTCCTGCCGACTTCTCATATGGGAAGAGAGAGGCAAACCGCTGTACGCAAGGCCTCCAACATATATAATTCTCTTAACACCACATTCTTTTGCCGCTTTTCCAAAGTTCTGAGCGGCTTTCCTGTCTGTCTCCTCATATTTTCCTGTAAAAGCCATCGAGTGGACTAGATAATAGGCAGTTTGAACGCCCTTCATTGCATTCTTAATCGAATTAATGTCGAGTACGTCGCCACGGACAACCTCAGTATCTTTATGCACTCTTCCATCAAGAAATTTTGGGTGCCTTGAAAGACAGCGTATGTGATGCCCCTCAGATTCCAATAGTTTCAGTAAACGTCCACCAATATAACCAGTAGCTCCAGTTAATAGAATGGTTGTCTTCTTATTTTTTGTCTTTTCAGAGATGTGTTTCATTTATCGTTTTCCTTGAAACTAATCAGTACTAATGACGGTAGGGGCCTAAACTAATAAATAGCATACAAGCCTACGTCTACTACCTTCTGCTACCTAACATTATGACTCGATAGAAGATTTCTTTCACCCACATTCCACCATGGTAGGCTTATTCTGGTACTAGTGTCCCAACAAATACTTGCCAAACTAACGCAGATTTTGAAGCCAAACTAAGAAAAATATACATTGCCTCTCCAAAGAGATAATTTCTCCAAGGACCGATTCTTTTATATTGAAGAATCATGTTAATAGCAAAGCTATTGAAAAAAATAAAAATGGAGAAAAATATTCCATATACAAATTCCGGAGGAGAGCTTTCGGTAGTAGGACTCCAGAGATATATCCCTATCCCAATCCAAGGCACTAATCCAACCAGCGACCCAAAGAAAAACGAGAGCCATCTTGGATTACCAGGGTCTTCATAATGCTCCATCAGGAGTCCGAAAAGGATCATCGATGCGTTTACAGAAAAAATTCCCAGAAGTGCAACTATATCGGTTATACCTGGAAGCATTGCTATAAGAACTATCATAATTGATGAACTGACCGAATATTCTATCCATCGGGCATAGTTCCGATTACGCATAAGATTTAATGAATACCAGGAAAACGCACCTGGAAGTGCAATAACGTAATGGGCTATTGCTGATAAAAACACAAATGTTGCTACAGCCAACCCAATATTTATAGAGAAGAGATGCTCAATCTGTTGGGGAGTTCCTGGAGGACCATCAAGAAAATAAGCAGTCACAGGCAATGCGAAGTCGTTGGCAAGGGTTAAGACAAGTACTCCTTGCAAGAGATGAAAAGTACCCATAAGAAGGTTGTAGAGCCTCAATCGATTTAAGGCTTTAGTCTCTATGGCCTGATAAGTCAATTTAAAGTCTCCTTAACAAAGTTGAACTGGATAGAAATAAGGCATGTCAATATTATCAGTCCAGCCAAATTGACTGTAATATTCATAATTTTTCCGTAGTAGGTTAGAACGATGAGAATTGTGTAAGCGGGGGTCACCAAGCCAATATGGATGTTGATATGACAGGTTATGAGATAAGAAGGGCATATTGTTCTTATAACCACGCCGGATCCATTCGATAATCATTGTGTTCTGATATACAGCAAGAGCATCGGTATAACCACGCCACATTGAAACTGTTGGATGGTGTACCCAACCACCCGCAGTACGTTTACCTGATACGATATTATGGATTTGTAATGCTTCCACACGTTGTTTTCCTAAACGCCGTAAATCTAGACATTCGGCTGTACGAAGAAAGTCAGGATAAGGTAAAAAGGTTTGCATCAACCCCCATTTCTCAGTATGTTTATTTTCCAGACTAGATTACTGGCATGATAACCAGTGATAGTCTGGATTATCATGCTAGCAGCCTTACCAGATGGAGTTATTAGAGAATTTCTTGAATAGCCATCAAGGAGAGAGCACCAGCTACCGCAACCAAGATATATATTAAACGGGAGAATGGATTTACCGATCCGTATTTCATGCCACCTGCGATAAAGGCGACTAAGTCAAATTTAAAGATACCGACAAGACCCCAGTTGACCGCTCCGACTGCTGACAAAATAATCGATACTACTAAAACTGCTTCCATTTTCTTATCCTCCTGTTTATATTTCTACGCCCTCGATTGACACATTTGTTATAAATACATAACATATCCAGTAATGCTGTCATATATATTAGCCATGATGTTCGATAGCATTAACATCTATGCGTTTATATGTCAACTATATTAATCACTGTAGTTGCCGATATGATTCAGGCTTAACCTGATTTTAAACTTTTTAATATTTAATGCCTTAAGGAAGCTGGGGTTGATTGGCAAATTTACAGCCGTTATCTAATACCCAGGAGGACATATGATTGAAGACAATGTGATCAAGGAACTCGAATATCAATTTATAAATGCTCTGCTATCGGGAAACAAACAGACTGCTAATCAAGTCATCGTGGATGCACGAACACAAGGAGCTAGAATAGCCAGAATTTATCTGGATATTATATCTCCGTCGCAGGTACACATCGGTGAACTTTGGCATAACGGCTCTATAAACAGAGCACAGGAAAATCTGGCAACGTTAATCAGCCTTGATATCATGGACACTTTAATCAAAGGAGTCGTGAGTCCTCAGCCCCATGGCTTTCGGGCCGTTGTGACACCTGTAGAAGGAGACAGCCATTTCATCGGTGCACGTATGCTAGCAGACTTCCTTATTATGGACGGCTGGGATGTTGATTTTCTGAGTAACCCTACTAGTACAAGTGATCTTGTAGAGTTTGTCCAACGTAGACCAACTGACATCGTCGCACTCTCTTCTACACTTCCAAAATCCCTTCCAAACGCAAAGGTGACGGCCGAAGCGCTCTACACATTAAACCCCGCACCCAAGATATTACTTGGGGGCGCAGCCTTAAATTCGTCTGATTTGGACGTCCAATCGTTATCCTGTGATGCTATAGGACTCAATGCTATCGAAGGATTGAGGGAAGCTCGTCGTTCCGTAGGACTCGTC
>Ga0114996_10000269_pt1 | contig 72864 bp, 62 predicted proteins | sample ArcticOcean_MG_C_4_FD_87039 | JGI IMG/M metagenome (GOLD analysis project Ga0114996, IMG submission 87039) | Marine microbial communities from western Arctic Ocean - ArcticOcean_MG_CB4_134 | ecosystem: Environmental > Aquatic > Marine > Oceanic | place: Arctic Ocean: Canada Basin | collected...
TTAATAAGTACGAAAATTAATGGGACTACAGAAAATGGCAAACGGCTATCTGCTATCAGTGCTATACAAGATGAGGAAGATTGGTGACAAATAAAGACAAGAAACGCATATTAACAGGTGTCAGGCCCACTGGGGCTTTGCACTTAGGACATTACGTTGGTGCCCTAGAGAATTGGACTAGGCTTCAAGAAGAGTACGATTGCTTCTTTCTTATCGCTGATTATCAGGCGATGGGAGACCATTTGGATGACATTGAGGGTATAAGACGTTCAGTATATGAAGTAACTCTAGATTGGCTTAGTGTTGGTTTAGATCCGGGAAAAAGTTCGTTTGTCATACAGAGCCATGTGCCGGAGCATGCTGAGCTCGCGATGCTGCTGTCTATGGTAACTCCGTTAGGATGGTTGGAGCGTAATCCTACATTGAAAGCTGAGCGTGTGCGGCTAGAGAGTGAGGGACTGTCTGTTGGTTTCTATACGTATCCAGTAAGCCAAGTAGCTGATATAGCACTGCCAAAAGCAAACTTGGTTCCTGTAGGTGAAGATCAGGTCCCGCATATTGAGATGACTAGGGAGGTTGTCAGACGCTTTAATCGAATGTTTGGGCAAACTTTCCCAGAGCCCGATAGCTTGGTTGGGCGAGTTGCCAGGCTTCCTGGCACGGATGGAGAAGCCAAGATGAGTAAGAGTTTAGGCAACGTGATATATCTCTCTGATGAAGAGGAGGCCGTGAATCAGAAAGTGAGAAGTATGTACACCGACCCCAACCGGACCCGCGCAGATATACCTGGGCGAGTTGAAGGAAATCCAGTGTTTGCTTATCACGATGCGTTCAATTCGGACCATGATGAAGTTAGTGACCTTAAAGATCGTTATACAAAAGGCTTGGTAGGGGATGTTGAAGTGAAACAGAAACTGGCGAATGCGATAAACAGATTTCTGGATCCCATCAGAGAGAAAAGGACCTACTATGAGGGGCATCCTATGGTGGTTAAGGAGGCATTGTTTGAGGGGACAAGAAAGGCCAAGTCGGTTGCGGAAGCTACAATGCGTGAAGTGAGAGAAAAAATGGGCATCAGTTATTTTGTTGACGAATCTTGAGTAGCAACAAAAAGCGAGTAAGCAAGGGCATATATATATGATTTATAACCCAACTCTGGACGAAGTAAAATTAATTTTCCGGGAAAATAAATGGAATATGGTTCCTTTATACCGAGACATCAATATAGATTTGGAAACCCCAGTAACAGCATTCTTGAAGGTTGCTACTGGGCCGTATTCATTTTTACTTGAAAGTGCTGAGGGAGGAGAACGCCAGGCTCGGTACAGCTTTATAGGTACCGAACCTTATGACATTTTGAAGACAGGACCACGAACTGAACTAGGCGCCATAGATCCGCTAATTCCATTACAAGAGAAATTGTCACGGTACAAGTCTTTAGCAGCCAGAGACTTGCCTAGGTTCTTGGGTGGCGCAATAGGATATCTTTCATACGAAACATTTCGTTACTACGAACCGCGGGTTACTTCGCCTGAAGCTGATCCATTGGGAGTTCCTGAATCGGTACTAATGTTCACTGACACTATGCTAGTGTTTGATCATGTGAAGCACGTTATAAAATTAGTTTCTCACGTCCATTTGCAGGATAATGTAGAAATGGCTTATCGCGAGGCCGCAGACCGAATTGAAACTATGGCACGGAGGCTGGAAACGGATGTGATGGTTTCTAAAGAGTCATGCATTGCCAACTACACACAGGCCGAAGTTTCAAACTTTTCAAAAAACGAATACATAGATGTAGTGAATCGTTGCAAGCAGTACATTATTGCCGGGGATATCATACAGGTGGTGCCATCTCGACGAATTGCCCGAAACACTTATGCAGATCCGTTTAGCATTTACCAGGCTCTGAGAGTGCTCAATCCGTCACCCTATATGTACTTTTTAAAGATGGACGATTTTTACATTATAGGTGCGTCTCCAGAGACTCTAGTGAGAGTAGAGGAAGGTTTTGTTTATAACTACCCTCTTGCAGGTACAGTGCGTCGTGGAGTAGATCCTGAAGAAGACGCAAGATTGGAAGAAAAACTGCGGAATGATGAAAAAGAGATGGCCGAGCACATAATGTTAGTGGATCTCGGGCGCAATGATGTAGGTAAAGTTTCGGAGTCTGGGTCTGTTAAAGTGAATGATCTAGCCAGGGTAGTTAAGTATTCCCATGTCATGCATCTTGAATCTGAGATTGAAGGAAAATTAAGGAGTGATAAGACTATATTTGATGCCCTACGATCGTGTATGCCGGCGGGCACGCTTTCAGGCGCGCCCAAGATTCGGGCTATGGAAATAATTGCAGAAGTTGAGCATGAAAAGCGTGGTCCTTACGGCGCTGCAGTTGGGTACTTCGGTTTTCAGGGCAATATGGACACTGCAATACCGATAAGGACAATAGTTATGAAGAATGGCGTGGCCTATCTCCAAGCTGGTGGAGGGATTGTTTATGACAGTGACCCTGAATCTGAATGGCAGGAGACCGTGAACAAAATGGCGGCTCCAGCGAGGGCTATTGTGGTGGCCGAAGAGTCGCAGTTCTCTAAATAGCTGTCATGGTAGTTAGTTCGAAGTAGACTGGGAATAAGAAAGACAATGATTTTATTAATAGATAATTACGATAGTTTTACCTATAACCTTTACCAATATTTGACGGAGTTGGGCGCCAAGGTTAGTGTCGAACGTAACGATAGCATAACGCTTAGTGATGTAAGGCATTTAAAGCCAGCAAAAATTGTAATTTCACCAGGACCTTGTACTCCCCTGGAAGCTGGAATTTCTACTGATGTTATACGTGAATTCGGCATGGACGTTCCCATTTTGGGGGTGTGCCTTGGTCACCAGTGCATAGGTGAGGCGTTTGGTGCTACCGTAGGATATGCTGGGGAGATAGTCCACGGAAAAATTTCCACGATAAACCATGACGGAGAAGGTGTGTTTCGTAACCTACCTAATCCAATCAAGGGCATACGTTACCATTCTCTCTCTGTCTACAAGGAGACTCTTCCGCCTGAGTTGAAGGTTACCGCTTTTTCAAATACGAATGTGGTAATGGGGTTACGTCACACAGTTTATCCGATAGAAGGGATACAATTTCATCCAGAATCAATAATGACTGAATATGGTAAAGACTTACTAAGAAATTTCTTGAAAGGCAACTAAACAGCAAAAACCAACTGAGTGGTTAGGAAATGCAGTTTTTCTGAAACAATTCCTAGTTTTTAGGTAGGGCGTGAACAATGATTAAAGAAGCGATTGCATTACTAGTTCAAGGCGAGAATCTTTCACAAGAAGATTCGGCACAGGTCATGAATGAAATTATGAACAATGACGCTACGGAGGCGCAAATTGGTTCTTTCGTCACAGCACTTCGAATGAAAGGTGAGACTGTTCAGGAAATAACTGGCATGGCTCAAACAATGAGAGAAAAGTCTCTTAAGGTTTCTATTAGTTTGCAAAATAATAAACTTGTGGATACTGCGGGGACTGGCGGCGATGGCCAGAACACCATGAATGTTTCTACTGCTGCCGCTATTGTTGCTTCTGCTGCTGGTGCAAAAGTGGCCAAACATGGTAACCGTGCGGTATCTAGCATGTGTGGCAGTGCGGATATACTTGAAGCTGTTGGGGTGAAAGTGGACCTGTCTCCTGATGGCGTAACTAGATGTATTGATGAAGTTGGCCTAGGATTTATGTTTGCTCCTATTTTCCATCCCGCAATGCGATATGCGGCGGCGCCAAGAAGAGATATTGGTATAAGAACGGTGTTTAATATATTGGGGCCTCTTACCAATCCTGCCAATGCAGATGCACAGGTGTTGGGTGTGGCGGACTCGACTTTCGGCGACTTAATGGCAAAGTCTTTGGCCTTGTTGGGGACACAACGGGCGATGGTTGTACATGGCAACGATGGTATGGATGAGCTATCCATTACCGGGGCTACTAGCATTTGGGAACTTTCTTACGGTGAAATAAGTTCATACAATATCGTTCCGGAAGATGTGAATATGGAAAGAGCTGATCTCAAAGATTTGCAGGGTGGGAGTTTGGAACGTAATCTTGATCTTTTCAATAGTGTCCTTCAAGGGGTACCGAGTCCAGCTTTGGAAATAGTAGTACTGAATGCCGCTGCGACATTGGTTGTTGCTGAAAAGGCAGACGATTTATCTGACGGAGTTGTGCTCGCACGCGATGCAATAGTTAGTGGTGCCGCCGACGAGAAAATCAGAGCATTTGCGACGTTGAGCCAGAAGCTTAGTTAGAATTGGAAATGGACGGAGTAAGAATTCGCTCGCTGAAATATGTAGATAGATAAATAAAGAAAAGAAGTTCAAGGTTGTTATGGTCACTACAATTCTTAACCAAATTGTGAATAAAAAAACCGAGCGGGTAATGGAGCAAAAGCTGACCATGCCTTTGCATGTGTTGGAGTCTAGGATTCCTGAATTGGCGTCACCCAGGAATTTCTCAGGAGCGCTTTGGGGCTCTGGCGTTAGGTTGATCGCTGAAGTCAAAAAAACCTCACCTTCTAAAGGTCTTCTCAGGAGCCCCTATGATCCTGTGAGTTTAGCTTGTACATATGCAGAAAATGGAGCAGGCGCGATTTCTGTTCTAACCGAATCGGACCATTTTCATGGAAGCCTAGATCACTTAACCGATGTAAAGAAAGGAATGGGTGAGTTAGAATTACCCGTTTTACGCAAAGATTTTATATTTGATCCGTATCAGGTCGTGGAATCTCGGGTCGCTGGGGCGGATGCTATTTTGTTAATAGTGGGAATTTTAGGCGTGAATCAAATAAAAGAGTTACTCGGGTTGTGTCAGTCTTTGTGGATGCAGGCATTGGTTGAGGTACATTCTGAAAGAGAACTTGACATTGCTCTGAATGCCGGGGCTGATATTATAGGCATAAACAATAGAAATCTCAGTACATTTGAAACGGATATCTCATTATCCCAGCGACTCAGACATTTGATTCCCGCAGGAAAGATAGTAGTCGCGGAAAGTGGGATAAAGTCTAGAGAAGACGTAGTCCAACTAAAAAAAGCTAGAATAGATGCTGTGTTGGTGGGTGAGGCTATCATGACCGCCAAAGACATTGGAGCTAAAGTCCGGGAGTTGGTTGGTACATGACGGGCGTCAAGATTTGTAGTGTCCAGCAGCTAGATCATGTCTTAGCGGCTGCCGAAGCTGGAGCAGATTATGTCGGCATTAATTTTGTACCTGGTGTAAGAAGACAAATCGTTCAGAGTGAAGCAAGGTGGATGATTCAAACGTTTCGCTATGAGTACGGTTATTCAGGCCCTGAATTCGTTGGTATTTTTGCCGATCAGGTTATAGATGAAGTCAACCGAATTATCGACGATTGTGATTTGGACCTTGCGCAGTTAAGCGGACATGAATCAGTGGAATATGCGACTCAAGTTTCAAAGCCGGTAATTAAAGCTATACACGTTTCTGCCCACAAGTCGGTTGAAGAGAGCATTCATGATATAGCCCCTTTAATCCACCGGTTTCATTCTTTGGGAATTGTCCCACTTCTGGACCCGGACGTAGGTTCGGCTCTTGGAGGGACTGGAACGACCTTTGATTGGGGTATAGCAAAGGCGCTGGCAAGCGAAGGAGACTTTCTTTTGGGGGGAGGTTTAAACCCAGATACAGTGACTTCCGCTGTCCAGAATGTACGGCCGTGGGGAGTGGACGTATCTAGCGGAGTTGAGACAAATGGGATGAAGGACACAGAGAAGATCAAGAAATTTATTGAAAGAGTCAAGGCGCAGAAGGAGTAATAACCGTGACCGATACAGTTCCCAATGAACAGGGTAGATTCGGCGATTTTGGTGGTCGGTTTGTTCCAGAGACACTTATGGCTCCATTACAGGAATTGGAACAAGCTTACGAAGAGATAAGGGTCGATGATTCGTTTGGAAAAGAATATTTGTACCTGTTAAAAAATTATGTTGGGCGACCCACTCCTTTATATCACGCTACTAACCTTAGTAAGCAGCTAGGTGGGGCACAAATTTATTTGAAAAGAGAGGATTTGGCACATACAGGTGCGCACAAGATCAACAATGCATTAGGACAGGGGTTGTTAGCTCGTCGCTTGGGTAAAAAGAGGATCATAGCTGAGACTGGAGCAGGACAACACGGCGTTGCCACAGCAACTGTATGTGCAATGTTGGGTTTGGAGTGCATCGTTTATATGGGTGAGAAAGACATTAAGCGCCAAATGCCTAATGTATATCGAATGAGACTTCTTGGAGCTGAAGTACGGCCAGTGACGAGCGGCACAAGAACCCTTAAAGATGCGATAAATGAAGCAATTAGAGACTGGGTTACGAATGTGGTTGACACTCACTATTTGATTGGTAGCGTAGTAGGCCCACATCCTTATCCGGTGATGGTTCGCGATTTCCAGTCGGTAATTGGAAACGAGGCGAAAAACCAGATATTGGAGATTTCGGATAAGCTTCCTAATTATGTTGTTGCTTGTGTAGGTGGAGGTAGCAATGCCATTGGCCTATTCCACGCTTTTATTCCCGAAGCTGAGGTTAAATTGATAGGAGTAGAAGCAGGAGGCGAAGGTATTGAGAGTGGAAAGCACGCCGCATCAATCGTTGCAGGCCGACCTGGTGTGTTACACGGCTCCTACTCTTATTTGTTACAAGATGATGACGGCCAGATAGTTGGCACGCATAGTGTGTCTGCTGGGCTTGATTACCCAGGAGTAGGTCCGGAACATGCTTATTTGGCAGATAGCGGGCGTGCAACTTATGTTGCAACGACTGATAAAGAAGCTTTGGAGGGATTTCAATTACTAAGTCGTGAAGAAGGCATAATCCCAGCTTTAGAGCCCGCTCATGCTATTGCGTACGTAGCAAAACTTGCACCGACACTGGGGCAGGATGCCACAATTCTTATCGGTCTAAGTGGCAGGGGGGACAAGGACCTAGAAGCGGTACAGAATCTGCTTTGAATGGATTTGGCATTCTGATTTAGAATAAAATCAGATCTAAGATTGAATATTCTTAGGTCTTGAATCAAGATTAACGATCGCTGACCCAGGCGTGGTTTTATACCCTTCGTCGTTTTCGATCCAAATAGTGCAATCAACTAAGGATAGTCCATTTTCCCTGTAGCGTCTTGAAACGAACCCTTTGCAAATTAGAGTCGAGTTGGGGAAGTCCATATCCCTATGTGCACAAGTTAACTTTCTTAAGCGCCCTGACCCTTGAATCCAATCCGTGATTAATTGGGCTAGAAAAGCGTTTTTAAGCCCGCCTTGTACGATTACGCCTGGCAAACCGATACTCTTGGCATACTCTTCGTCGTAATGGATACGGTACAGGTCTCCAGTGACGCTCGCATACCTCAGTAACATTTCTTTTGTGGGATACTTTTCCAGAGACGGTATTTCAGTCCCTATTCGAACATCTTCCCAATACATTATTTATAGCGTCCTTTATAATTGGTCAGTAGGTTATTCGGGTCCATTTATGTATTGCCACCACTTTCGAGTGTTGGTTTGTGTATTTAAATTCTCGTGTCCAAATAAGCATTTTCCCCAATTTACCCGTTTTTTCTAAAACATCTAGCAGTTTATCCACAACAGTTATGTTGTCTCCAGCTAGAATTGGCTCAAAATAGTTCCATTCACTGCCACCATCCAGAAGGTGGGCTCCAAGATGTTCCGGGTTGTTTTCTGAACGGCTTCCCTTTAGCGTACGAAGGAAAGTGGGTGGCGCAACAATATTATTTAAGCCACGACGCTTTGCAAGGTTTCTTTCTCGATATATTTCGTTGAAATCACCTACTGCGTCGGTGAAATCTATGATGTCACTTGTACCTACTACATATGTGATTGGGGCTGATTCAACTCCAATGGAACGTTTAATTACTGAATCAGAGATGGAATCGAATTCGCTCATTGCCACCCATTCTTATTGACGACATCAATCTTACGTAAAGGGGCAAGTTTAGAACTCCTGTGTTGCAACCAGTAGCCGCGCTCAAGTTCCATGCGAATTAAATCTCTTCCGCTGCGATGTATCGTTTTTTTAGGGATAAATCCACACTTTTGGAAGCTTCTTTGTGCTCTGAAATTCCAATCTAAAGTGTGTAGATATAAGAGGCGCAGCTCTCTAGTCATGAACATGTGGTCTATTAGGCCTGCCAAAGTGTGATAGCCGAAGCCTTTGTTCCAGTATTCACGCTTGCCAATCATAACGCCTAGTTCAGCCTCTCCGAAATTCAAATTTATGTCATAACACATTACGTTTCCAATGTGATTCCCACTTAGATCGTCTATCGCAAATTTTATCGATGAAGATGACTGACGATTCAGATCATCTTTGTAATACCTTAGAAATTCATCAAATGATTGCCTAATTGGGCTTGACGCATCTAGTTCAGCTAATTCCTCGTCGCATCGCCAAGCGTAATCATCTTCAGCATCCTCTATGTGTTTGGGTCTGAGAATTACATGCCCGGCCCTAATTTGTTGCAATTTTATTGTCCATGTTCATTCTTTTCTTTTAACCGCACTACCAATGAAGTTTCCTTGAAGATGTACACGTTCGAATATTCTTGGTGGAGTTGGTGCCAATTCTCACATTAGAAGCGGTACTATTGTTAGAGCTTTTTCTACTATTTTGATTTCATCACTATAAGTCATGATTCTCAGGGCATCATTTTTTGAGTGCCAACCAACTTCGTCAAACTCGGGGTCATGCAGAGAAAAATCGCCTCCAATTGGTGTCATAAGGTAAAAGTGGACCCGTTTCTCGCATTTGACATTGTCTTGTTTTCGTATGAACGAGTATTCAATAAACCCCAGAGAGTCCAGAATACTTACTTCTAGGCCAGTTTCTTCACTGACTTCCCTCAACGCCGTTTGCTCCATCGACTCACCGATCTCGGGGGTACCCTTTGGTAGGGCCCATAACTCGGGTGCTTTTCTATGGCATATGGCTATCTCAATGTCATGCCCGGACCAACGGCAAACGACTCCACCCATTGAGACATGGTGCTCAATTTTTCTCACGGTTATCCTTCTGCAAAACCTTTTTAGTACTCAATCGAATCATGCGCTTTTGACTTTAAGTATACCTTTAAATGGCAGGTAAGAAACTTTCCTTACGGATGGTTCATTTTGTCGAATAGTCGACTGGTATCGAACTTTTCACCTAAACGAAGAATTTTTCAAGATTTTCAAGATATAGATTTACGGCTTGTTTGCGGTGTGCGTACATTGTGAACGGATCAAATGTGCTAATATCCGATGATTAGTATCGGCAAAACTGTGGACTGTTTGGTATTGGGAGGGATGATGCAAGATATCTTGGCAGGATTGAGAATTATCGACAGTACAACGGCTGTAGCAATGCCGACGGCCATGCACGTTATGGCTGATCTTGGTGCGGAAATCATCAAAGTGGAAAGCCACACGCTCACCAGAGATGAAACCGGCCCTTATGCGGACAATGATCCTGGTGACGAACCTTGGAATAGGGACGCCAGTTTTCAGCATTTGCATAGAGGTAAATATAGCCTTACGTTAGATTTAAAGACTGCTGAGGGTATCAAGGCTTACAAGGAGTTGGCTAGGGTCACCGATGTAATAGTTGAGAACAATCGGGCTGGCACTATGGATCGGTTGGGTTTGGGTTACGGTGAGATACGTAATTTGAAGCCAGACATCATTTATTTTTCAAATACTGGCTTTGGTCATACTGGACCTTGGAAAAGGTACGCTGGCATTGGGAGTATGCTTGAACTCATTTGTGGATTGAGCCAATTCACTGGGTATCCAGATGAAGGCACGCCTCGCAGAGTTGGAGCGGCTTGGTTTGATTTGCATGTCGCGTGGATGGCCGTGTTCGCAATCATGGCTGCTTTGCACTACAGAAGTGACACTGGGAAAGGTCAGTGGGTAGACTTCGCGATGTATCAAATCGGGGTTTCGACTTTGGGAGATGCAATATTGGATTATTCCATAAATGGACGAAACGGGCGATTGATGGGGAATCGACACCCGGTTCATGCTCCTTATGGAGTGTACAGATGTCAGGGTGACGACAAATGGATAGCGATCGGGATAGAGACCGACGAACAATGGGTTTCTCTAGGCAGCATTTTAGGAAACGGATTAATGGATAATCCCAAGTTTGAAGATCCACTTTCCCGTAAGCACCACGAGGATGAACTGGACAATTATATAGCTGAATGGACTGGAGATAAGAATGCTGAGGTAATCATGAAAACTCTTCAAGAGGCTGGAGTGCCGGCTTATCCAGTTAAGAACACTAAGGAGCTTCTAACTGATTCCCATATGGAAGCCAGGAACTTTTATGAACGATTTACTCATCCCCCAGAGTCTGGCATTGGTATTCGTGCCTACGTCAGCCGTCCTTGGAGAATGCCTGAGATGCCATCTGTAATTCACAGGCCAGCGCCACGGCTTGGAGAACAAAATGAGCACATAATTTCAGACTTGCTCGGCTGGTCAGATGCTGAGGTGTCTAAGCTTTATGCCCTTGATGTAATGGGCAAAATACCCAGTAATACATTTGAAAGGAAGCCGGTAAACCTTGAGGCGGCCGTGGATGAAGGGACTATTGCCGAGATTGACCCTGACTTTAAAGAAACGTTGAGGTATCAATAAATGGAAGCAGTCATTGGTTCAGCGCTTGGGAAATTTCGAATAATCGACCTAACTATGGGTATAGCAGGTCCATATGCTAGTAAGCTTTTTGCTGACTACGGTTCAGACGTTATAAAGGTGGAGCCACCAGGATCTGGTGACATAGCCAGAAGCATTGGACCATTCTATGGCGATGATCCACACCCTGAGAAGTGCTTGCTTTTTCTTTGTCTCAACTGTAACAAGCGGGGCGTGACGCTAAATCTCGAAAATCTAGCTGGGAGAAAAATAATTCGTGAATTGGTGAAGACCGCAGACGTGGTATTTGAGAGCTTTAGTCCTGGCTATCTTGATGAGTTGGGACTGGGGTATGATGAACTGTCTTCAATAAATCCAAACCTTGTCATGACATCGATCAGCCCATTTGGGCAGACGGGTCCGTATCGTGACTACGAAGGAAACGATCTGATTTACCAAGCTGCTGGTGGAATAATGTATACCAGTGGTGCGTATGATAGAGAGCCGTTGAAGCATGGGCATCCCCAGAGCCTCTATTTTGGAGGCATAACTGCTGCCTACGCTACTTCTATTGCTCTTTACGGCAGAAGCGTGATTGGTCACGGACAACACCTCGACTTTTCTCTCGCCGAATCGGCTGCAGCTCACCAGTATCAGCCGGTAATCAGGTACGCATTTCTCGGCGCAATTGACCGTAGAGCGCCAAAAACTGACACTGATAATCTAAAGAGTACGGGTTGGCAAGGAATAGTACCTACTAAGGACGGATTTGTGAGCCCGACCCTCCGGCCTCCTCGAAGGTCTCTTAGCGGAGCAGTAGCGTGGAAGGAATATGCGAACATCATTGGAAGGCCAGAATTAGGTGACGCGCTGGCTGAGGCAAGGACGGGTAAAGAGCGTGATGAGATATTGATGCCTGCTCTGAAGGAAATAGGCAAATTTGATTATTATCACAATATTATGTCCCGCGAATGGCTTGGAGGTGTAGTCCAAACATCTGAAGATTTAGTCAATTGCCCCCAGTTGGAGGAGAGGGGTTTTTGGACTGAAGTGACGCATCCAGTGATGGGGAAGGTAAAGTTGCCTGGAGAGTTGTTCAGAATGCCTGAAAGCCCGTGGAGCATGCGGTACCCCGCACCATTGTTGGGTCAACATAACTCGGCCGTTTATAAGGGCGAGCTCGGGTATTCCGATCAGGACGTTATTAGATTACGCCAGCAGCATGCGATTTAGATTTGAATTTCATAATCGAAACCCGAATGGATCGCCTTCAACTGACATATCGCTTATTGCGGATTGAATTGCTGGCATAAGGATCTCGTCGTTCGCAGAGAGATGCTTTTGCAGAGTGCTTTTAGCTGCTGGTCCGTCTATAAGAGATAGAGCTTTTATAGATGCGAGTTGTATTTCAGTGTCATCGTTATTAATCAGTTCTGATAGATATGGTATGCTGGCGTCTTCGGCTAACTCTCCCATAGATACGGCTGCCTCGTATCGCATTGCAGGCTCTTCGTCACTCACAGCTTCCATTAATAGAGACAACCACTTCCGATCCGCTGTTTTGCCCATTGCGAAAACAGCACTTACACGCACGTTTAACCGTTTGCTACCGTAAGCTTGGTAGATCAGTTTACTGATCTCAGAGGTATCGAAAACAGCAGCTGCTTCCAAGGCTCTTCTCCAGACCTCTGGTTCTTCAGTTTTATTCTCTAGCAACTCCAATAAAACCTGCCTGATTTCATTGCTGTCTTTTGTTAATAGCTTCCCGTCCTGCGCCAAAATGCAGAACTTTCCAAGGGCTGTAGCAGCTGATGCCCGCACATCTTTATGAGGGTCCACCGATAAAAGGGTTATTAAAGGCTTAATTATAGCCCTGTCGCCGCATTCCCAGAGACCGTTCACTGCCATTGATCTAACTTTAGGATCTGTGTCTTTTAGGCTATGTTTCAAAACCATAGTGAAATCCAGTTCGATGTTGGCTTCGGCCATGTTTATCATTCGTTCGATAATAGTACGCCGTTGCTCAACAGGAACAGTCGCCCAAGCGTTCGATAAAGAGGAGAATACCTCTGCAGTTATTCCAGACAACTTTGCTAAGTCAGAGTACTTAATTTTATTGGTGTTTGATAGTATATGTTCGAACGAGCTATCAGATTCCATTGTTACTCTTTCGATGTCACAGATACACTACGGCAGTATATCGCCGGCGTTTTTAGACTGCCGCCTATCCACCTTGATTCTGTTCCTATCGCTTCAATGCTATTTAGGACGTTATAAACGTTTCCTGAAATGACACAATCTTTAACCCGTCCGATTATTTCACCGTTGTTAATTCGATACCCTAGAAGTACGTTTGCATTGAATTCACCAGCGAGGATATTGCCTTGACCCGCACCAAGGACCTGTTCAACTATGATTCCATCCGGAATGTCTCTAACCATGTCTGCGTAAGATTCGGCCCCTTCATTTATTATGAGAACTGTTGAGGAGGGTGCTGGTAGCGATGTTAAGCTGCGTGATCCGTTTCCTGTGCTGGCTGTCCCTGCTTGGCCAGCTGTCTGTAAATCGTACAAAAAGGTGGCAGCAATTCCTTGATCTATTACTATTTTCCTTTTGCTTGCGACTCCCTCATCGTCAGATGGGCTACTACCCGGTACGAGGGATAATGTTGGGTCATCCCAAATAGTAATTTGGCTGTCGAGAATTTGTTGCCCTAGCTTGCCTATTAAGGGGGAAGATCCTTGCAGTACTGTCCGCCCATTAAAGCCAGTTAAAAGAGGTCCTAGCAGAATGCTGGACACTCCATGAGGTGTGAAAATCACAGGTAAAGAACCTGACGGTGAATTGGCTATTTTTCTGGCGTTTTCAATTTGGCCAGTAACAGATTTCAGTATTACATCGGTATCTTCTATGGGGCTACACGAAGTTTCGCCGTCTCCTACGAAAAGCATATCTTCTCCCTGAATGAGAGTGCCATGCAAGTAGACGCCAAAAGAACTCGCAGTGTGCTGAGCAATGCCCCCTCGGGAATTCATTATAGTTTGCGTACCGAAAGATTTACCCACTCTGCCCTCGCAGTTAACATCGGCGTGTATACTGCGGAGTTGGTCTATTAGAGTCTGTCCAGTCTCAACCATTTTCTCAGCCTGGTAGTTCTCGACTGATTTATCCAAAGTGGTTACGTTGGGATATGTAGTCTTGGTCGGAAATGCCAGTTTAGCGTATGGTCCGAACGGCGCTACTTCCACCGCGGTGTCTACAAGCGATTGCGGATTGCTAAGATCTGTAGTGGCTGCGAAACCTATCCTGCCATTCTTGATAATTCTAAGTGCCGCTCCCTCCGTTGCCTGTGTTTCCATGAGTTTCAGACGATTTGCTTCGTAAGTAGCAATAGTTCCATTGTTACTTACGTGAAAAACTTCAGCTTGTTCAGCTGATTTTAGGGCAAGTTCAATAATATGCTCGATAATTTTCAAGCTCCACCTACTAGGCAGTTCTGAATACGTATATGGGGGCTACCATTTGATACTGGCAGTGGTGATTGCCCTCCTTTGCCACAGCCTCCTCCCTGATTCATTTCCAGGTCGTTACCTATGGCGTCTAGGTTGTTCAAAGTTTCAAACAGGTTGCCAGTGAGCAGTATCGGGCGTAACAGTTCTTCTACTTTGCCATCTCGAATCATATATGCCTCTCCGGCGGAAAAGGTGAACATCTCCATGCTTGTCATTCCACCATACCAATTGCGAGCATATACGCCTTCTTTGACCCCGGAGAGAAGATCTTCTAGCGTGGCGGCTCCAGGCTCTATGTATGTGTTTGTCATGCGAACTATCGGCGGGAATCTGTAGTTAATTGCCCTTGCGTTCCCTGTAGGTCGTTCTCCCATCGCCGCTGCGGTCTCTCTGGAATGAAGGCGTCCTACCAACAAACCCTCTCTTATAAGATGAGTTTTTGTTGAAGGTGTTCCTTCGTCGTCGTAGGCATAACTGCCACGCAACGCAGGTAATGCTGCTCCATCGACAACGTTTAGGTGTTTATCGCCGAAACGCCGCCCCATGTACATGATCTCTTGCAGCCGTTTTTCTTCGTAAACATGGTCAGCTTCCGAAAGATGGCCGAACGCTTCATGTATGAATACGCCCGCAAGTACAGGATCTAAAATCACTGTGTGCGGTCCGCCTTTTACCTGCGGAGCGCTTAATAGGTCTACTGCTCGTTGGGCTATGTTCTTGGCTTCTGATTCAAGTGATCGGACGAAAGAAAAGTCCCCCAAAGAACCTAGGCTGATTCCAGCTTGCTGAACATCACTATTGGCCCTTGCCATGGCGGATAGCCGCATATTAACGTCTAAGCGTTCTTGTTGAATGAATGCTCCTTCAGAGTTAGCAAAGTAAGTTTTCCTATAATTGTCGCTGTATCCTATGTTTGCCGTTTGTACGCCAGGAGTGCTTAATATTATCTCAGCATAGTTGTCAAGAATCTGTTTCTTGTCAGCGATCGAAATTTGCCTCGGGTCTTCTCCCACATGAGGCGCCACTATTTGATCATATGGAGGAACCTTGGCTAATTCAACTCTAGCACCCCCTACGTGTTTCGCGTGGCTTATTGCAATTTCGACCTTTTCGTTGATTTCAGACAAGTTATTAAAAGATGCGAACCCCCATCCACCTTTATCTAGGGCTCGCACACACCCACCTAATACGGATGCTTTGGATACATCTTCTAACGACTTACCTCTATAGGCTAGATTAGTCCCTTCAGCATGCTCAGCCCTTATTTCGATATATCTAGCGTTCTTACCTTTAAGGGCCATTTCTATATCATTCCTCAATACGGTTCCTCCGATGGGTTTTTGTGGCGTCGGTATAGCATACCGCACAACAAACTTTGATGGGGGTATTATTAATCGAAAACAAAAACGTATACTAGGCGCAGGAATTTCTGCAAAGCTCTAAAGCATCCCATTTAACATGCCTAGGATTATAACAAAAACAACTAGTATTATGGTGGAAGAGGTCCTTGGAAGGCTTTCACAGCAATATGGTCCATTCAGTTGGAAACCACGATTGGAGCCAGTCGCGGAACTTGTTACCACTATCCTATCTCAGAATACCTCCGACACCAATGCGGCGAGAGCTTTTCAGGGTTTGATAGATAGATTTGGGTCACTAGTGGAAGTAACCTCGGCAAGAACAGAAGATATTGAGCTATCTATAAAAGTGGGTGGCCTAGCAAGCCAAAAGGCAGTCTACATTAAGGGGGCGCTCGATCGAATTATTCAGTATCAAGGGAATCTTAGTCTGGACTTTCTCCGAGATTTTTCTTTAGAAGAGGCGAAGAGTTGGTTGACTTCTATACCAGGAGTGGGCAAGAAAACTGCTGCAGTGACCCTTTGTTTTGCTTTTGGAATGCCCGCTATGGCGGTAGACACCCATGTTTACCGCGTAACTAAACGTTTAGGCGTTATAAAAGAGAAAACTACAATTGATAGAGCACATGATTTATTGGAACAAATGGTGTCACCAGAAAAAATCTACTCCCTACACGTTTGTCTGATTACGCATGGGAGGCAAACTTGTAAGGCGCTTCGACCTCTTTGCAGTTCTTGTACGCTTGCTGATATATGTCCAATTGGGAAGACACAGAACATCAAATCCCACACTGAGACTTAGATTGGCCCATAGAGGTTACTTGGTTCAGGTTATCGTGAATGTTGCCCCTGATTCGGTTTTTTCTACTTCTATTCTTACCGGAAACGACTCTTTCATTTCATCTAGGTGAGTTATAACAATTATTCGTTTGAAATCTTCAGAAATTGATTGAAGTGTGTCGAGTATTCGTTCGCGGCCTGATGAATCCTGTGTTCCGAATCCTTCATCGATGAAAAGTGTTGGGAGGGGAGCCCCAGATCTATTGGCTAGTATTTTAGATAACGCTATCCTTAGTGCCAGATTTATGCGAAAAGCTTCGCCTCCGCTGAACATTTCGTAACTACGGGTACCTAAAGTATCTGCAACATTGATCTCCAGTGTTTCTAATTGTTCTCCTTTCTGATTCTGTTTCTGTGTTTCGAGCTTGAGGTGCATCGTATTGTCAGTCATGCGACCTAATAACCTGTTCGCCTCTGCCTCAAGTTCGGGTAACGCTGATTCTAATAGTAGTGCTTGCACCCCTGTTCTGCCGAAAGCAGTAGATAATTGGTCATAGATTTCTTGTTGGGCCACCATTTTTTTCATCTCAGTCGATTTAAGTTGAATGCTAGTTTCAGTATTTTCATATTGTTTGAGCAGAGAAGACAGAATGGTTATTTCCTTTACTAAGGATTGATGTATGCCTTCCAATGAAGTTCTTCTTGCTTCTAGTTCAGCATATTCTTGTTCTAATCTGGGTAGAGATTCGGTTTCATTTTTGATTAAACCGATTTTACTTTGTACTTGTGATCTGAACTGCTCACGCCTTTCTAGTAGCTCAGCGACACGATCAAGATTCTCTATTTCTTGTGGTAAATTGTGTAAAGCCTCCTGTAATTGCCTGTATTGCTCTGTTATTTCTCCTAGCCGTTGCGTTTCTAGTTTTATTGCATGATGTTTTTCAGGATCATATCCTAACGACTCTAATTCCTTGCGAATATTTTCTAGTTGCTTTGGTGCCCTTTTTGCTTCCTCGATCTGTTGTTCAAGATTAGCAATTTGCGCATATATAGACTTTCCTATTTGTTCGATACGGGGTGTTTCCCTTTTTAGGCTTGAAGTTATATTTTCAACTAACGTTTTCAGTTCATCTATGGTCGCTTGATTTCCACGAAATTTGTTTGCTAAATTCTTGCCTTCCGATTCGTATTCCGCCTGAATGTGTACTTTCGCGTCTTGTCCTAATATAGTGCTGCAAAGAGGGCATTTCGCGTCTGTTTCATCAAGCATGTCGATCTTTTTCTTGAGTTGATCCATCTCACTACGTAGTCTCTCGTTATTAATTGTCAGTGACTGTTCCTTTACCTCCGTCTCTTGTAGTCTGATTCTCTCAGAATTTGCTTGTTGTTCTAAGGCGGTCAATTCTGTTTTGGCACTTTTCGCCTTGGTTAATTCCGTTTTCAGGAACCCTAGATTATTAATCTGGTTTTCTATGGGCTTCATTCGTTCCGAAAGTCTCGCATAAGGGATTTCCTGTTCACTCAATTTCTGATCTTGCATCATCAGTTTGTTGAAGTTCTTGTGGGATGATTCAATATGACATCTGTTTTCGTTAATGGTTTTCCATGCAGTGACTTTTCTTTCGTGCATAGACTTTTGATCTTTGAGGTGCCCTTCGTCTTCACGATTTGAGTCTAATTGGCGGGTTAGGTCGTTCAATTCGGCCTGTCGTTTCTTCATAGAAGTGATTGTGTCTCTAAGGCCACTGGATGAGAGGTCGATGTTGGATAAATCTTTGTTGATATCCCCTAATTTTGTTTCCAATCCTGGCAATTTGGATTCGTTATCCGATCTGCCTTCCATTTGCTGTAACAGTATATCTAGTTGACCATTTAGCAAATTTGACTCGTTTGCAATTTTTCTAGCCTTTAGCCGAGCACGCTCCGACAATGTTTTGTAAAATCCCAATCCGAGTATTTCACCCAATACCTTTTGTCTTTCCGCTGGTCTCTTGGCAGTGAATTCATCAGCCCTTCCCTGTACTAGGAATGCACTGTTAACAAAAGTTTCGTAATCCATAGCGACTAGCTTGCGGATTGCATGTTCAGTTTCCCTAACAGTGCTGCCACCCGCTCCTTGCCATGCCACCCCTTGAACGTCGCTCATTTCAACGGTGGGTGACCAAGTAATTGCCTGGGTAAAATTCGTATTTCCGTTGGGCCTGCCGCTGCCCAGCATTACCTGTAACTGAAGGTCTGTGCTACCGGACCTCTTGCCTTTACTTCTTGAATATCGTCGTATTACCCGGTAAAGCTGTCCTTGTCCTTCTTGATGAGCTGTCCCGCCGGCTAAGAATTCTAATTCTACTCTCATATCTTGTTGCCCAGTGTGCACCAATTCGTCCTGTGGTCGATGTACTGCATCTCCCCATAAAGCCCAAGTGATTGCATCTAGTAGGGAAGATTTGCCATGCCCGTTTGGCCCGGTGAGGCAGGCAATATGTATCCCATCGAGGTTTAACGGAGGAACGTTGTCTCGATAGCACTTAAAGTTTTGAATAGTTAGCTTTACTGGAATCATATAGGTTGAATTCTAACAATGCTTACGGGTTTAGTAAAAGGCTAATCCGTGTGAAGCTTTTTATGACTGATTAAGTTCATCTATACGGGAAGTTTCGAGTGAATTAACACAAATCAAAACTGTGGAATGGTCTCCTGATTTCTAGTAACTGACCCTACAAACCCGTAAATCTTTAAGTTAGAATGATTATATGTTTGATACCTTAAGTGAAAAATTGACGTCTGTGATAGGGCAATTCACTAGGCGCGGCAGGTTATCGGAAGTAGATGTAGACCAAGGTCTTAGAGAGATTAGAGTAGCATTACTCGAGGCAGATGTTAATTTTAGAGTTGCTGGTGATTTAGTAAATCTGATAAGAGACCGTGCGCTCTCTTCCAAGGTCTTACAAAGTCTGACCCCAGGTGAGCAGCTGGCCAACATTATTTATGAAGAATTGGTCGCGATTTTGAGCAGTGACAATCACGGTCTTTTGTCCTCTCCCCAACCCCCTTCCGTAGCCTTTATTGTTGGGCTACAAGGCTCTGGTAAGACTACCACATCTGGAAAACTGGCTATGAAACTTAAGCGAGATGGCCATAAGGTGCTTCTTGTAGCCGCGGACCTCAGGAGACCTGCTGCAATAAAGCAGTTGGAGATTTTAGGAAAGGGTATTGAAGTCCCAGTACATGCAGAAGCATCTTCTGTAAAAATTGAGGATGTTGTCAGTAATAGTCTTGAGCATGCTAAGAGGATTGCTGCTAATTGGGTGATTATAGATACTGCCGGGCGCCTACATCTTGATGGGCAATTGATGGAGGAACTTCAAAGGCTTAAAGACATTGCGATTCCCACAGAATCTCTTTTGGTTGTTGACGCTATGACGGGGCAGGATGCGGTAAGGGTAGCCACTGAATTTCATGAGCGAATCGGTTTGACTGGTTTAGTTCTTTCAAAAGTAGATGGTGACGCTAGGGGTGGGGCTGCATTGTCAATATCGAAAATTACGGGTGTTCCAGTAAAGTTTGTAGGCACAGGTGAACGGCAGGAAGATTTGGAAGTGTTTCACCCCGACAGGTTGGCATCTCGAATAGTCGGTATGGGTGACTTGGCTACGCTTGCTGAAAAGGCTAGGGAGGAAATCACCTATGAAAGAGCAAAAGAAGTAGAGAAAAAGATGCGTAACGCGACATTTGACCTAGATGATTTCCTCGAACAACTTCAACAGTTTAAGCGAATGGGTCCGATTTCTGGAATTATGGAAATGATTCCCGGTTTTTCGAGGATTTCTAAAAGCATTCCATCTAAATCTATGGACGATCGTGGGCTAGATAAGATTGAGGCGATTGTTTTTTCGATGACGCCTTCAGAACGCCGTAATCCGGAGATCCTCAATGGTAGTAGAAAGCGTAGGATAGCTTTGGGAAGCGGAACAAAGCCGCAGGATGTCAATCAACTTCTCAATCAATTTAAACAGTCAAAAAAACTAATGAAACAGATAAGTTCCGGTAGAAATGTAAGCAATGTGAAGGAGCTTTTCAGCTAAGATTTGCTTCGCGTTTACTTGAATCTTGATCAGTTAATTTGTATACCCACTAAATTTCCTATCCCGAATGTGATTGTGGCTGCACTGATACCTATGAGGAGCATGCGCAGGCCTCCGTAAAAAGGATGCTTGCCTGACCAGTGAGACAAAGAAGCTCCAGTTGTTAACAAAGCCAACCCGCTTAAGCCACCGCTGACCATAAAAGCTTGGTCTCCTAGTCTAAATATGTATGGGATTAGTGGGAATAAAGCGCCTGTTGCAAAGGCGGCGAAGGAACTAGTAGCGGATATCCATGGTGACAATAACCTGTTGGCGTCAAAACCCAGGTGTTCTTTCGTGATAGTTTCTAGTGCCACTTCATGGTTCTGAATAATTCTCGATGCGATACTTTGTGCTTCTTTTTCGGTTAGTCCCTTATCCCTGTATATACCGTACAGTCTAAGTTTAGCTTGTTCTGGGTTAGCCTTTATAGCTCGGTGTTCTTTTTCGATGCTGAATTCTGCCAAATCTCGGTATGCTCTTACTGAAACATACTCCCCTGCTGCCATTGAAAAAGCACCAGCGAACAATCCTGCCGCACCAGCGAGTAGAATAATATCGGGATTATTTGTTCCACCCGCTACCCCACAGACTATACTGAAATTAGATACAAGTCCGTCATTTCCTCCAAGTACGGCTGCTCTAAAGGCCCCACCTGCCGCTGCTTTTTCAAGTAGCCCTGCTTCGGGCCGCACTGAGTAATGGGGTGTATCCAACGAATCTTGGGAGTCGTTTGATGGAACTTTCTGGTCAGACATATATGTCCTACCTTTGTTAGCCCAATTGCAAATGTTTCTGGGCTGGGTCCGTGCTTAAATTAATAGTTTAGGTACTTGTTGACTTACTCATACACAACTGTAAACGCTACTATAATGTGTAAGTATAAGCGTTAAGCACATACTACTATTCTAGAAAGTCGCGGAGTTTCTTTGACCGTTGTGGATTTCGCAACTTTCGCAACGCCTTTGCTTCTATTTGTCTTATCCTTTCCCGGGTGACGCCAAATTCTCTCCCGACCTCCTCCAAGGTGCGTCCGCGTCCATCCTGTAGTCCGAATCTTAGTTGCAAAACTCGCTTCTCTCTGTCATTTAGACTGTTTAGTACTTCATCCAGCTGTTCTTTGAGAAGTTGATAACTGGCTGCTTCCGCTGGTGCCAGAGCAGTACGATCTTCTATAAAATCTCCAAGATGAGAGTCCTCTTCCTCTCCAATTGGGGTTTCCAACGAAACTGGCTCCTGAGAGATTTTTAGAATCTCACGCACCTTTTCAGAAGGTATGTCCATATCCCAGCTTATTTCATCACTGGTTGGTTCTCTGCCGTACTCTTGAACCAGTCTTCGACTTACCCGAAGTAGCTTATTTATAGTTTCGACCATATGAACAGGAATACGGATCGTACGAGCTTGGTCCGCTATCGCACGAGTAATGGCTTGGCGAATCCACCAAGTGGCATAAGTTGAGAACTTGTAACCCTTGCGATAGTCAAACTTTTCTACCGCTCTTATTAGTCCGATGTTTCCCTCTTGTATCAGGTCTAGAAGCGACATTCCCCTACCTATGTATTTCTTTGCCACACTGACTACCAAGCGAAGGTTAGCTTCTGTCAGATGACGCTGTGCGATTTCCCCTTCTTGCTTTATCTTGTCAAAATGCATTTTAAACAGGAACTCGTATGGCTCAATTTGACGTAACAAGGCGCCCTCTTCCAATATTTCAGCCAGAGCTTCCATGGTCGTATCACTACCAGCAACTTCAATAGCGTCTTCGGGTAAATTCCTTGTGAGTACCGAAAGAGATATGAGCCCGCCCTCGATTTCTTCGAGAGTTCTTCCTGCTTGGTCAGCCACTTCTTGCATTTTCTCGTGGTCTATTGGGGAATCTAATACCTTTCGGAAATCTTGGCTTACCACAATATTTTTCAACGAAGTAGGGTATTGGAGTTTGTTTTTATGAGCAAGCTCTTTTGCACTATGAGCGAGGTTAGCACTTTCTCGAAGCAGATGCATCGCGATATCGTAGTTTTTTGGCGGGGTTCCGTCTTCTCCAGATAGGCTTTTCTCCAGCCGTTCGATCAAAGCTCCACTTTCCATAGCCCGTGCGAGCCACCGCTCCTCTTTGGCGTTTAACAAAGACACTCGACCTATTTCACGTAAATACATACGGACTGGATCGTCAATCATGTCTCCAGAATCCAAGACCTCTGACCCTGATGTGTTCGGACGGTCTCCCGATGACGGAGCCTCTTCATTCCCTGATTCGGAGTCACCATTTTCTGCCCAGTCCTCATCATCCGCATCAGCTTCAACTATGTGCGGGCTTAGGCTTGAGACACCTGTCTCTTCAGAATCATCTGAACTCCGAAACGCTGGGATAGGGATTAACTCTCGCAAATCTTCCCTAGGCATGCCACGCACAGTGTCTTCGCCCATATCTTCGTCTGCGTTATCGTCTGATCGTCTTGCTGTTGATCTTGCCATTGATCTCCTTAGTCTATTGCTCAGCGGCTTTTGTGGATTCTTCCAAGAAAAGTCTTTTTAGTTTTTCGTTTGTTTCCGTCACTCGCTTCTCGAATCCTTCCGGAACGCTAGAGTTCTGCAAAAGAATTTCCTCTTCCTCCGCTTTTATACTTTTTAAAAAGTTAATTTCTAGTCGCCGCCTGCAGTCTTTTATGGCTTGTTCACGCTGACTTGTATCCAAAGCGGGCATTTGCAGCGATGAGAGATATTTTAAACGTCGGAGAACGTTGTCATCTAGGGAGCTTTCTAAGCTCCCTATTGTATCACATTTTAGCCAGGCGGTAAGGAGATATCTGTCTTCTGGGTTGTTAATAACGGTAGGTTCCATACTTGCTACAAAAGTTCTCAATTCTGGCCACTGTATAATAAATCCTAACAAATGTTCTTCCAAAACGTTTTTCTCAGCCGCTTCGAAAGGTGATCGCATAGCCTCATTTTGGGAAATTCTACTTGGCTGTCTAGTAGGTCTGTTTGTGATTAGCCTACCTAAACTTGCTTCTAGCGTAGGTAATGGGACTTCCAATAGCTTTGCAAGGCGTCTGCGGTATTGCTCTTGCTCAAACGGCTCATTGATAGATGACAAAACATGATTTAATTCTTGTGCTGCTTGCCTTTTCCCTTCGGGGGATTTCAAATCCCATCTAGTGCCGGCAGAGGAAAACATATAGTCGATTAATGACTCTGCATTGGTTACAATTCTTTCCCACTCTTCGGCACTCTCTCTGATCAGTGTGTCAGGGTCTTTGTCTTGAGGCAAGATTGCTATCCTAAGATTGATTTCTGAGCCTTCACGGTGGTAAAGAGTGAAGCCACTTTTACTTCTTGTCTGAGTTACTTCTAGCTGTCGCCAGGAGTCTACTAAGCTACGGAATGTAGCCATTTGACCAGCTGCGTCTGGGTCTAGTGCCAACACGAAATTGCGGGAAATGGCTGTCAGTCGTTTAACTTGATATTTTGTTAGGGCAGTGCCCATAGATGCGACTACATTGTTGAACCCATGTTGGTGTGCGGCAATAACGTCGGTATATCCTTCGACGACAATGGCCTCCTTAGATTGCTTTATGAATTCGCTCGCTTTATCTAGGCCGTAAAGTATGTGGCTCTTATCAAAAAGTTCTGTGCGTGGCGAATTGAGGTATTTTGGCTGTGTAGTGTCTAGAGTCCGCCCTCCAAAACCAGAAAGGGCACTGGTATGGTCTCTTATTGGGAACATGATACGGGCACTAAACAGGTCACGAAAATTCCCGTCGCTGTATTGAATGGCAAGACCTGCTTTGACGGCGTCGGTTTCTGAAAGCCCATTAGAAACTAAGTGTTGGAGCAAGCCCTGCCCGTTAGCGGGACTGAAACCTATTTCGAATTTGGAGATAGCCTCAGAGCTAAATCCACGATTTTGTAAATAAATCCTGCCAGACATGCCTTCTGGAGCCCCAAGTAAGTTTTGAAAATAGGTGTTTGCTAATTCATTGGTTTGATACAAACTAGCATTCATCTGCCTGTCAGTCGTTTTCTTACTAGTGGTAATGCCAGCTCTAATCCCAAGTACCTTCATGGCTTCAGTGAAGTCAAGTTTTTCTGCTTTCATGACGAATGTTATTAAATCTCCGCCTACTGCACATGCGCCAAAACATCGCCAGGACTGTCTTTCTGGAAAAACGATGAAGGACGGAGTCTCTTCTGAGTGAAATGGACATGTAGCCTTGTAGTTCCGCCCAGATTTGCTAAGAGAAGGCACGTAGAAACTTATTACATCTAGGATATCGAGTCTCTGTTTGATTTCTTCCGGAAGTGACATGTTCAAATGATCCTTGAAAAAACTTTCCCAGTGATACCGGGCTTCAGATTCTCAGCTGTTCGCAACGCATACCGATCTGTCATTCCCGAAACGTAATCTACTACCATTCGCTCTATGGGCTCATCCCTTATCCAATATTCACTCGGAATTTGACCTGGATTTTTTTCAAAATGTGAGAAGAGAAATGTTAATATCTCTTTTGATTTTGTGGATTCTTCTCCACCACTTACAGGGAGATACACTTCTTGGAACATGAAATTTCTTAGGAGAGTGAATGCTTCCAATATTTCATCGCTAAATGTGAGGTTAGGTTGTGAATTATCTCTCGACAGCAACAGGGTTGACGATTCTACTATATCTGTGACCATTGTATTTATGCGATTTGATTTCTTCTTCCCGAGCAACGAAGTTGCTCGGGAAGGCAAGTCTTTCTCTTTGAGAATCCCTGCTCTTATCGCGTCTCCTATATCATGATTTAGATAAGCGATTGCATCTGAAATTCTTACCGCTTGTCCCTCAAGGGTCAGATCATCAAGCAAGTCTTTTCGAAAGATGTCAGACCTTGGTTTTGAATGAAGCTTAATGCCCATTCGAACTTCATAGGTTAGGTTCAGTCCTTGACCGGACTTCTCCAATATGTCAACGATTCTGAGGCTTTGATGGTTGTGCCTGAATCCGCCAGGAATTAACTTGCCAATTACTTCTTCGCCAACGTGGCCGAATGGCGTATGCCCCATGTCGTGTCCTAGAGCTATAGCTTCCGTTAAATCCTCGTTCAAATTGAGGGCTCTGGCTATCGTCCTTGCTATTTGTGAAACTTCAAGGGTGTGCGTGAGTCGCGTAGTGTAGTGGTCGCCTAACGGTGATATGAAGACCTGCGTTTTATGATTTAGGCGGCGGAAAGCTTTGGTGTGAATAATCCGATCACGGTCTCGTTGAAATTCGGTTCTAAGCGAGGATTTACTCTCAGTAAGTTTTCTACCCTTGGATGTTGTTGATCTAGATGCGTAAGCAGAGAAAGATAGTTCTCGGTCCTCTAACATCATTCGCACGTTAATTTCCCTCATACCATTCTCCATTTGACACCCTGCTGAATATATCACGGTTAGTACCTATGGAGAGAGGAATAAAAGAAGGGTTTTTGCGAAGATAACTAAATGCCTAACACTGGTTACCATGATATAATCTGCGCCTACTGGGGACGCTGAATTGTAGATGTGTGCCCTTTCGATAGTTTCTAGGAGGAAGTTTTGACTGAGGCCCCAAAGTGGGTTTATTTATTCCGTGAAGGTGAAGGGGATATGCGGGACCTTTTGGGAGGAAAAGGAGCCGGGTTGTCAGAAATGACCCAAGCTCGATTGCCTGTCCCACCAGGATTCACAATTACCACCGAAGCTTGCAAATCTTATTACGAATCTAGCATGGTCTTCCCTGATGGCTTGTGGAACCAGACGCTGGTCGGTATCCGGGAGATAGAGGAAACCACTGGCAAGTACTTTGGGAGTAATAATAATCCATTGCTTGTATCAGTTAGGTCTGGAGCGGCTGTATCAATGCCGGGAATGATGGATACGGTGCTGAACTTGGGCTTGAACGACACAACTGTCCAAGGTCTATCCAATGGAGTAGGGGGTAAAAGATTTGCCTATGATTCCTATAGGCGGTTCATTCAACTATTTGGCAAGGTGGTATTGGGCATAGCATCAGAGGGCTTCGATGAAATTTTCGATTGTCAAAAGCGTCAAGCTGATGCGGTTAACGACACTGACCTAAGCCAGGAAGATCTGCAGTTAATTGTTCAACTATTCCAAGATCTAGTTTTTAGTCAGACAGGAAAGAATTTCCCCCAGGATCCTTATGAGCAGCTCCAGCTTGCTATTAAGTCAGTTTTTGCCAGTTGGAATGGCCGTAGGGCCGTAGATTACCGCAACTTTTATAATATTCCCCATAATCTTGGAACTGCGGTTAACGTTGTGGCCATGGTTTTTGGAAACATGGATGAAAATAGTGGCACAGGCGTGGCATTCACTCGCAACCCCTCGGACGGTAGTAAAATTCTATACGGGGAGTATTTGATTAGTGCTCAAGGTGAAGATGTAGTTGCTGGAGTACGCACTCCACAGGACATTGAGCATCTTAGGGAAATTGACGCCAACTTGTATGGTCAGCTTGAGGAAATTGCATTCCGGTTGGAGTCAACGTACAAAGATGCTCAAGATATAGAGTTCACTGTTGAGCAAGGCACTTTATACATTCTACAAACGAGATCCGCAAAAAGGACAGCGCAAGCGGCTGTAAAGATGGCTGTAGACATGGTTCAAGAAAATCTAATTACTAAGGACGAAGCTTTATTGCGCATTGAACCAGATCAAATAAACCAATTGTTACTCCCGAGATTCGAAGATAAGTCTAGAAGTGAAGCCGCAGCTGCCGGAGATTTACTCGCGACAGGGCTGAATGCATCTCCTGGTGCGGCTAGCGGGAAGGCTGTATTTGATCCTGACAGAGCTGCGACGCTAGCCTCTCAAGGTGAAAACGTTATTTTGGTTAGAACAGAAACTAACCCTGACGATGTCCATGGAATGTTGGTGGCCAGGGGGGTACTGACGGCTCGTGGCGGAGCTACAAGCCACGCTGCAGTAGTAGCTAGAGGCTTAGGTAAGCCATGTGTAGCTGGGTGTAACGACCTATTGGTTGATTACGATACTAGAACTTGTACTATAGGTGGAGTGCTTGTTGAGGAAATGACTGATATCAGTATCGATGGCACAACAGGTGAGATATTTATTGGCAATTTGCCTACTGTTGAGGCTAATTTTGCCGAAGAAACGGACTTGAACACGTTGTTGGATTGGGCTGATGCAGTGAGAATTCTCGGCGTGTGGGCAAATGCTGATACTCCTGAGGATGCTGAACGAGGGTTAAAGTTTGGAGCTGAAGGGATAGGTTTGTGCCGCACTGAACACATGTTTTTTTCTGACAATAGGCTTCCTATAGTCAGACAAATGATTCTGGCTGCTCCAGGCGCGGCTGAATTAGACGATTGGTTCAGAGACATTCAAGAGAAAAGTGAAGCAAAGTCTTTAAGCGAATCAGAGATAGAGAAGCAAAGAGAAAAACAGCAAGCTGCGCTTTCTGTTTCCCTAGATGCGAAGCGATACTATGATTCGTTGGATAAACTTTGGGAGTTCCAGACAAACGATTTTAAGGCAATCATGAAGGTTATGACTGGTAAGCCGGTAATAATCCGTCTTCTCGATCCCCCATTACATGAATTCCTTCCAAGATATGATGAGCTTCTGCGCAATGTCATGGAATTACGTATCAGCGCAGCCGAATCGGATGAGCTTAAAGCTCAAGGCGATCTTTTGGCCACCGTTGACAATCTGAGAGAAACGAACCCTATGTTGGGGTTAAGAGGATGTAGATTAGGGCTGATGTATGGTGCCATCAACGAGATGCAGGTTCGGGCCATATTCACTGCAGCTTGTCAGCTTAAGAGAGAGGGATTTGATCCAAGGCCGGAGATCATGGTCCCTATAGTTGGTCATTATAAGGAACTAGAGGCTGTCAATCACATTTTGGAAAAGGTTGCAAGGCTGGTACAAGATGAACAAGGAATTGATGTGCCATTCAAGATAGGCACCATGATTGAGTTGCCTCGCGCTGCCTTGACTGCCGACCAGATTGCCAAGCATGCGGACTTTTTTAGTTTCGGGACCAACGACTTGACCCAAACCACATTTGGTATTAGCAGAGATGACGAACAGAAATTCTTGCCCAAATATTTGGAAAGAGGGATATTTCCTGAGAATCCGTTTAAGACACTGGACAGGGACGGAGTAGGAGCTCTCGTAAGAATGGGCGTAGAAAAAGGTAGATCGGTTAAAGCGGACTTGGAAATAGGAATTTGTGGGGAGCATGGAGGAGATCCTTCTAGCATTGAATTTTGCCATGAAGTAGGGCTCAATTACGTTAGCGCATCCCCATTTCGTATCATTGTAGCGCGAATTGCTGCCGCTCAGGCGGCCATAGTTCTCAATAAATGATTCAATGGCCGGCCGAAGTCGGTAGAAATCTTGATTAGCCAAGCTTTTTTAGCTAACTACCCAGTGTGGTTTCTGAATTCCCTCTTTGAGAATTCTCAGCTATGATTGGTCTCTCAAAGTTAATTTCCCTTTTTGCAGTCCCAATATCAGAATACTCTAGATATCGTTCCAAGGTACAAGTCCGTATTTTGTCTAGGTCGAACATTTTCTTCAGCTCCCGAACAGCTTTCTTATAGTTGAAGCCTTTACATGAAAAGACGCCTATATTCACATATTAGCGCTTGGGAAAAGTATGAATACTGATGTGACTTTCTGTTATCAACACGAAGTCAGAAACCCCTTAATCGAGAGGGTCGCTTGCTTCGTGTCTGTACATGTGAAGCGAAGTTATCTTGGGCATTCCTGTTTCTTCATGGTAAGAGTCTAAGAATTCGTAAATAGCATCTTCATTACCCAGTTTATTGCTGCTTCCTCCGTAGCCATTCATTGCTAAGTGCATTACTATTCCTTATCATCACAACTTGGCAAAATACCTCGACTAGAATATCATCTGTTTAAAAAATCACACAAGGCGTAATTCTCGGAGTTAGATTTTTGTGAGAAACTAGCCAGGTATTCAGGAAATGTATACTTGTGGCGATGTGTAGAAGAAGTTTCGGTTGCGCTATAATATCCGATCTCATCTTCTCTCAGTTTTATGTACAGGAAATACTAAAAAATGACAACAGAATCTATGATAGAGGTAGATGGGCTGACCAAATACTATGGCGACTTTCCAGCTGTCAGTGGATTGACGTTCTCTGTCAGAAAAGGAGAAATCCTCGGATTTCTTGGTCCGAACGGAGCAGGGAAAAGCACTACTATGCGAGTACTCACTGGATACATGCCGCCTTCCAGCGGCACAGCTCGCATTGCAGGTTATGACATAGTTAGCGATTCATTGAAGGCTAGGCAACACATCGGATATTTGCCAGAGAACGTCCCTCTTTATACTGAGATGACGATTAGGGAATACCTTAGCTTTATGGGGAAGATAAGAGGGATGAGCAATGAGCGTATTGTAAGTCGGACCAACGATGTAATCCAAATTTGTCATTTGGAGGATTACAGAGATACCCTTATTGGTAAACTTTCTAAGGGTTTTCGACAACGAACTGGAATTGCGCAGGCAGTTTTGCATGAACCAGATGTTCTTATAATGGATGAGCCTACCATAGGTATAGATCCGATACAGATTGTTGAAACTCGGCAGCTTATTAAGGATTTAGGTGGCGAGCACACACTTATTATCTCTACTCATATTTTGCCTGAAGTCAGTATGATTTGTGAAAGAGTAGTGATAATTCATGAAGGAGAAATTGTTGCGGAGGACACCCCGAAAAACTTGGGAGATAGGCTTGAGGGCACCGAGCGGCTTACAATGGAAGTTAGAGGTCCTATCAAAGAAGTGACCAAAGCTATAAGGAATGTGAAGGGAGTGCAGGACGTTTCTTTTGCAAATGGCGAGTCAGGATCAGGGCTCTACAACATAATAGGTAAACGTGAGGGTGACATGAGAGTTGATCTTGCAAAAGCCGTTGTAGACAACGGTTGGGGACTGTTGCGTATGGAGGCTGTAACTCTAAGCTTAGAAGAGATCTTCTTAAGACTGACTACGGCTGAAGGATCTTAGTATGACTACTACTTTAGCTATAATGAAAAAAGAACTTGTGGTGTACTTTAAGTCACCAATGGCCTACATAGTTGCGGGCGTTTTCTTAGCATTAACGGGCGTGTTTTTTATAGATAGCGTTGATACCATGTTTGCAGTGGCAGAGATTAGAGGACTTCTCTTGCGAAGCGTATTTTTCCTCTTACCTCTTATTCCACCTTTGTTAACCATGCGACTGCTTGCTGAAGAACAGAAATTGGGTACTTTGGAGCTACTACTTACGGCACCAGTTAGGGACTACGAGGTTGTATTTGGGAAATTCATAGCAAGTTTTATTATTCTCAGTGGGACGGTTTTGCTAACACTTTTTTATGTTTTGATATTGTCAATTTACTCCAATCCCGATCTCGGGCCAATATTTAGCGGATACGTGGGATTCTTGCTCTGTGGTGGGGCAACTCTTTCCATTGGACTTTTGGCATCCTCTCTTTCGGGCAATCAACTTGTAGCTGCTGCGGTGGGATTTGGAGTGATTCTTCTTTTCAATGTTATTGATCAGATCACAACTATAGTAGGCGGTGCAGTGGCAAAAGTACTTGAGGCCGTTTCCTTAACAGGCCATTTTGATAGCTTTGCCCGTGGAGTAATTGACACGGGTGACGTAGTTTACTACTTGGTAGTAATGGCATTTTTCTTATTCCTCACAATCCGGTCCCTGGAATCAAGGAGGTGGCGATAGTGTCAACTTCTCCTAGAGGCGATTCCACTGAGCAGGAGGTAAGCAGGACAATGTTCTCGTTTATTCAGAATGCCCCATTAAAGGGCGTCGCCAGTTTAGTTTTGGCTGTGGCTGGATTGGTATCAATGTTCGTTGGGGTCATCCTGCTTATTTTCATCACGGAGCTTCGAGGATCTGGGCTACTAGCGATAGTGTTGGGCGGTATTTTCCTAACTGTGGCAGTAATGGTTTCTCTTAATTCTATATTACAGAGCATCGCGGGAAGGCGCGGCAGATATGGGGCTAACACCGTAGTAATGATGGTGGCTTTCCTTACCTTGTCAGTGCTGATTTATGTATTCGGAACCAATGCGTCAGCCCGATGGGATGTTACTGCGACACGGCAGTTTAGCTTAGCTCCGCACACTCTACAGATTTTGGAGAACCTCGGTGAATCAATAGAGGTAACCGCATTTTTTGTGCCAGATGATCCTAATCAGGAGCCGTACAGAATTCCATCTGAAAATCTGCTTAACGAATTTAAACATCGTTCCGAAGGACTTTTCGAATATCGCTTTTCTGATCCGGATCGAGAACCAGCCCTTGCTAACCGCTACAGGATTACGGAATATCCTTCAATAGTTTTTGAGGGAACTAAGAGTGGCTTGCGGCACAGACTGACGGCTCCTCTGTTTGAGGAGCGCGACATTTCTTCTGCTTTGCTGATCGTTACTGGCCAGGAAAGGAAGCAAATATTTTATTTGACTGGGCATGGCGAATTGGATCTCTCAGATGTAGAGCCGGATAGCCGTGGAGGATTTGCAAATGCTCGTATGGGGATGAACAATGATAATTATAATGTTTTCCCGCTATCTCTGATACAGAATAGTGAAATTCCTGAGACGACGGCGGTTATTATTGTTGCAGGTCCGACAAGGGACCTGAGTAATAAGGAGTTTGAGCTGTTGTCAGAGTATTTGAGATTGGGGGGAAGGATGCTGTTGTTACTTGAGCCTAATCCACCTCAGACGTTTAGGGACTTGTTGGCCCAGTGGGCTATCACTGTAGAGGAAGGTACTATAGTAGATATAGGTAGTTCTTTGGCAGGCCAACCCCAGACTGTCCTGATACAGAGCCCTCAATACAATGACCAGGAGCCGGTGGATGCTATAACGGCACTTGTGGAGCAGAATTATTTTGTGGGAGCGACTTCTATTGTTCCCAGTCTTCCCCGAGAGGAGTTGCCATCCACGATCGAATTGTATCCAGTTGCCACTAGTACGATGTTGAGTTGCATGACCTTAGATGAAAAGATCAACGACTGTCCGAACGCAGATTACAGAGTTAGAATACCAGCCTTCGCAATGCAAGGCATTGCCCCAATAAATGCCAATCCGGACCCAAAAGCGAAAAGTCAAACGAAGATGGTGATTTTGGGAGATAGGGATTTCGCGACAAACTTCCATATTAATAGTGTGGGTAACCGTGATTTACTGTTGAATTCTGTAAATTGGCTTGCTGAAGATTATGCTCTAGCCTCGGTAAGATCAAAACCCATCGCGTTAAGAAGACTTATTGTCACTGGCAGGGAGATGCAATTAATAAGGGGCATGAGCTGGTTCGTATTGCCTGTTTTAATGGCGTTTTTGGCCGGTGTGGCTTGGTGGCGCAGGCGGTAGAATGAATTACAGATTCTCATTCATTCTCTTGGTGTTAGTAGCCATAGTGGGTGGCTATGTCGCGCTTTTCCAACTCCAATATAGAGAAAAATCAGAACCGCCTAATCCTTGGGTTTATGATGTTACATATGGCTCTATAGTAGGAGTTCAGGTAACCCATGCTGGCGAGACGCAGAGTTTTGTTAAGTCGGAAAACGGATGGATATTTTCCGACAGCGGCGAACTAGTTGATGTTGGTAGATGGGGGGGCATTACTTTGTTGCTGGCGGGTCCTAGGTCATCTAGAGTTCTGGAAGAGGTGGTTCAAGACGCGTCTATTTTTGGTCTTGATCCTCCGCTGACCCGCTTTGAATTAACGCTAAAGTCAGGGAGCAAAGTTGTTGTGTTTGCTGGTAATAAAACGCCGGACTATTCCAATAGCTACGCAATGACGCCTGGGTCGACGGTTCTATTCACTGTACCCGCCGATTGGACGGACGTTTTAACGAGGCTTGTTACAGAGCCTCCAGTGTTGGGGTCATTTTCAGGCTCTTAGGGCATTTGTTAATCTTGGGCCACCCAGAATTATAAAACTTCAAAAATCGATACTTTATTTAAGTCGGCCACCTGATTAAACAGGTTCCTCTTTGTCAGAAGAGCGTTCTTGAAATCTTTGGGAGATTCCCCGGGATGTCTGTTTTCAATCACTACGTATCGGCCGTCTAACTCCTTAAGAATACTGTGTGCTCTAGCCGCATCAACGTCTCCGGTCCACATCATGGTTCGTAGTGCCCTGATCTTTTGCCAATTCTTTGCTCCTTCATCGTGCCATCCATCAACGACACTTCGGCCGAGAATATACGGCATTAGAAATGTGTGCCAGTGCCAAGAACCGACCCCTAAGACTTTACCTTCGCGGCCTTCTTCACCAAGCCAATTGAAAGCTGCTTGGGCATCGGGAGTAATCAGATACGGTTTAAATATCTTCGAGGAGGTTACGCTGCTGTCCAAGGCCATTGGTCCAGCAATCAAAGCTATGATCAACCCGGTAGCTAGAGAAGTTCGGAGATTTTTCTTAACAACCAGGGCTACTAGGCTCGTTATTGTTTTAGCGGCATTTTTAAGAAAAGGAAGCCCCACTACTGCGATTAGAGGAGTCATGAATACTTGGAACCTAGCTACATCAAGGCTTGAAAACGGCCATAGCTTAACAATTGGATTTACTGCTTCGCCAAGACTTAGGGCTATGATCAGCAACAAGAGGATTGCATAAGGAGTTGTCCGTGAAACGTTGGTCAAGGTATGAATTAGCCCGCCTACGGCCATGAAGATCAAGCCGAGTCCAATGTAGCTAGGATATATGTGTGAACCTATCAGTTCTACATCCAGTGATGCTTTAAAGTAACGATGGAGAGAGAATGACCAGATACCAGGAATTTCTCGCTCAAAACCGTACTCAAGTAAACTTGTTGCCCAAGGGATAATCCACCAAATAGTTGTTATTGTTACGCCTAATACAAATAGTATTGAAACTTTGAAAAGGTGGTTCACAAGATCAGGTTTGGTCAAAAAATGATAGATGAGCCAAATCGGCAGAAAAATGCCGAACGCAAATGCAGTCATGTGGTGAGACAGGACTGAAAGTCCGAGAACACTTCCTCCTAATACCGCTGTTATTGCCCTGTTCCCGTCATGGGCTTTTTCCAGCAATATGAGCGATAACAATGCTAGGGGAAGTGCAACGATCGTACTGTACCATCCCCAGAGGCCTACACTGGCCTGCACGGGATATGCAAGGATTGCTACTAGCCCTGCCAGCAGACTCAAAGAAAATCCGTTATCCAATCTTCTTGCTATGCAGTAAGTAGTCGTGCCTATTGCAGAATACGCTATTAGCAAAACGATTTTGTAAGTTAGGATAAAGCCGATTCCTGGGATCGACGCGATTACTCCGACAATGCCGTAGCCTACCGGTGGATATATTGAGAATATTGAAAAGCCTCCGTACCAATAAGGATCTGTAAGTCCCCCATGTCCGAGCAAGGTTTCTTTGGTAAACCAGGCCATATGTAAGAAGGTTGGAGAATCTACCCCGGGAGGGAGCCCTTCGAATAGGAGATTCCTTGCAATTAGAGATGAAATGCCTAAAAAAAATAATGCCAATGCGAAGTATGCAAATCTCGGGTGATTACTGATTAAAGCGTCAAGCTTTAATTTTATTGTCCCGACTTTCAGATTGAGGAGTTTGATTGATAAATGCTTCATGCTGCTAGAGGAAGCTGATTGGTTCCGACAACGTAATTATATCCTAACAGGAATCGATCAGCTTAAAGCTAGTGACTACTCATAACTCTTGAGCTAGAATTGCCAGAGTTTCGTAAGGGAGTATTTATGAAAAGCTACTTGAGTCATCTTGAATGTACATCATGCGGAGAAACTTACATAGCAGATGAGCCAAACAGGGTATGCGTAGCCTGTGGAAAGGTTTTGTATGCTAGGTATGATTTGGCTAGCGTTCGCAATAAATTGAATCGGAACCTTCTTGCTGGCCGTGCTAATAACATGTGGCGCTACCGGGAAGTTATGCCTGTTAGACGTGAGGAAAATATAGTTACTTTGGGTGAGGGAATCACACCTCTTCTCAAAGCTTTAAATTTGGGCAATCAGCTGGGTTGTGACAGTCTCTATATCAAAGATGAAGGATTAAATCCAACAGGTTCTTTTAAAGCAAGGGGCTTGTCCGCTGCGGTTTCCAAGGCTAAGGAGTTGGGTTTAACCAGAATTACTATGCCTTCTGCTGGTAATGCTGCTGGTGCAATGGCTGCATATTGTTCTCATGGCGGCTTGGAGGCTCATGTCTTTATGCCAAAAGATGCTCCAATAGCCAACAGGCAGGAATGCGATGCGTTTGGTGCAAGAGTCACTTTGGTTGATGGTCTAATAAGTGACGCTGGAAGAATTTCTAGGGAAAAAGCTGCTGAGATGGGCTTATTCGACGTTTCGACTCTTCAAGAGCCTTATCGAGTAGAAGGAAAGAAGACCATGGGGTACGAAATAGTGGAACAGCTTGCCTGGAGTACCCCGGATGTTATTGTTTATCCTACAGGAGGTGGTACAGGTATAGTGGGAATTTGGAAGGCCTTTGGCGAAATGATGGAATTAGGTTGGTTGGATAAAGTTACCACCAGAATGTTTTCAGTTCAGGCTGAAGGCTGTGCTCCCATCGTACGAGCCTTTCATAACGGGGAGCAATATGCTGAACCGTGGGAGAATGCTCAAACAAAGGCATCTGGCATGCGAGTGCCGTCGGCCATTGGCGATTATTTGATACTCGAGGCTTTGAGGGAGAGCGGTGGCTCAGCGTTGACTGTTTCAGATGATGAAATGATTGAGGCAGTGCGTGATATGGCCAAAGCTGAAGGTGTATATGCTGCACCAGAAGGAGGAGCCACGTTGGCGGCTCTAAGAAAACTTTTGGAGTCGGGCCAAGTCGATCCATCAATGAGCATAGTTCTTATGAATACTGGGGCGGCTTATAAGTATTTGGAAGTTTTAGCTTAATTCTAGTTGGCTAAGGAAGAAGGCTCTTCTATGTTCTGTTTTATCGCCTTTAGGAATGCTCCTGCCGGGGCACCATCTACAGCTCTGTGATCAAACGTTAAGCTTAAGGTCACCATTAACCGTTTCGTGATTTCAGACTTATGAACGACTGGTTTTTCTACTAATCTGCCCGTTCCCAATATAGCCACTTGAGGAGGATTGATAATGGGAGTGAATGCATCAACTTCATAGGCACCCATGGATGTTATAGTGAAAGTTCCATGTGCCATCTCTGCAGGTTTTAGAAGATTTCGCGGTGCTTTAATAGCCAGCTCTTTGACTTCCCGACTAATTTCTATTAACGGTTTTAGATTAGCATCTACAACAACAGGGACTACCAGCCCAGATTCGATCGCAACTGCAAATCCGATATTCACTTGTTTGTGTAATTGGATTTCATCGCCGGATATTGTTGCATTGAATCTGGGGTTTTCTACCAATGCTTTAGCGGAAGCTTTGATTAATAGTGCTAGAGCCATTGGACGAATTCGCTGACTGCGCCAGTCCGATATTAATTTCTGTCGTAAAATTTCTGATTCAGTTGCGTCAGCTTCTGTGTTGATGGTGACTTGGGCCGTTGAGGTAAGGCTCTTATATAACCTGTCAGAGATGGTTTTACGTATTCCAACTATTGGTACTCGACGTACATCTTGATTGCTAGATGAGTTGTCTATTAATTCGCCGATTTCATCTGGGCCTACCAACTCAGTATTGGTACTCCTAGTTATGGAGCGTATATCGATACCATAAGCTTCTGCCAATCTCAAAGTCGACGGTTCAAAAGGAGGAGATTTGCTATGATCGGATTTCTTTTGTCCGGAATAGCTTGAAACAGGTGTGATGACTGCCAGCAGGTCACCGGCTTTCGAATAGCCTCCTTCTGGAACAACAATGCGAGCAAGAATTCCAGATGCCGGAGACGAAACCTCCGCAATTACCTTGGCGGACTCGATTTCAACTATAGGATCGCCTTTATCTACGGACTCTCCCTCAGTTTTCAGCCATCGGACAACTTGCCCTGCTTCATCATCAACTCCCCAATTTGGGAAAATAAAATCTACAGCCATGGCTTAGTAGGTATCAAACATTCTTTGGAGTTCTTCTGGGTCATGTGTTTTAGTGAGCCCTAGTTGTAGCAGAATTCTGGCTTTGTGGGGACTGAGATTATCCGCGGCTACCCAGCCAGCTTCTCGATGTCTACTGGTGCGAATGACCCGACCGGACCCCGCCCTTGTTGATGAAACAACTATGGTGCCCTGTTTGCTAGCTTCGATAAGAGCCTCTTGCTGTGTTTGACCTCCTGCACCCCCTGCTCCCATGCCTGCAATAACTATTCCGGGAGCTTTTGCTTCTATAAGTGCTCTCACTACAAGGTCATCTACACCCTCATAGGCATACACGATGTAAACTTTCGGGAGATCTTGAAGAAATGAAACATCAAACTCGGTTTGATGGGTATGTTTACGTATAGGTTCTCTGTAAAACATCGGCTTAAGGTCAGAGTCCAGGTATCCTAGAAATCCCAATTCTCGGGTACCGAAGGTTTGTATTCGATAGGAGTTTTGCTTTGTTACCTCTCTGGCGGCGTTGATTTCGTCATTTAACATGACGGTTACACCCATGCCCTGGGCCTCTTTTGATCCCGCCAGTATTATTGAACCCAACAGATTATTGTCAGAGTCAGTGCCCATTGCTGAAGGTGGTCTCATTGTTCCAGTGACGACCACAGGGTTTTCACTTTTTATTGTCAGATTGAGCCAATACGCCGTCTCTTCCATTGAAGATGTTCCATGAGTCACAACTATGCCGGAAATATCGGAATCTTCTTCGAACAGGCCGTTTATCTTTTTTGAAAGTTCTAACCATCTTGTCGAACCTAGCCCACCACTGCCGGTCATCCACACATGCTCTGCTTTGACCCTAGCGAACTCATTAACCTCTGGGATACGCGCGAGATTTTGATGTACATCAAGTTTTTGCCCAGCTACACCATACTCAAAAAAAGTTAGTCGTGGAGATCCCCAAGAGGATATAGTGCCACCAGTGCCTAGTACCCAAACTAGAGGTAAATTCTTATTTTTCACGCTTATCCTCCGTTACCTGAACTTTAGCTAACATCTGTGCTTGATCACTTTTGCAAATCAATAGACGTTGAACATTTTTTGTATTTCTTCAGGATCAGTAGTTATTGTTAATGCTAGCTTTAACAGTATTCGCGCTTTTTGGGGACTGAGATTGTCTCCAGCGACAATTCCCTCATTCTCATAAACGCTCGTACGGATAATCCTTCCAGCACCAGCTCTTGTGGTGATGACTACAATTATTCCTTTCTTCCTTGCGTCTAATAGAACGTTGTTTACCTGTTCGCCGACAGCGCCAGGTCCCATGCTACCCACTACAATACCTGGAATCTCAGCATCCACTAATGCACGTGCTTGTAAGTCACTGGCGCCTTCGTATGAGTAAAGGACATCCACCTGTGGAAGGGTGTCCATGTCATTGACATCAAACGGAGTTTGATGGGTGTGCTTTCTTGTTGGGCGCCTGTAAAACATCGGTTTAAGGTCAGAGTCTAGGTATCCCAGAAATCCCAATTCTCGGGTACCGAAGGTTTGTATTCGATAGGAATTTTGTTTTGTTACCTCTCTGGCGGCGTTGATTTCGTCATTTAACATGACGGTTACACCCATGCCTTGGGCCTCTTTTGATCCCGCGAGTATTATCGAACCCAAGAGGTTGTTGTCGGATTCCGTGCCCATTGCTGAAGGTGGTCTCATTGTTCCAGTGACGACCACAGGTTTTTCACTTTTTACTGTCAGATTGAGCCAATACGCAGTCTCTTCGAGAGATGAAGTTCCGTGGGTTACCACTATGCCGGAAATATCTGGGTCTTTTTCGAACAGGTTGTTAATCTTTTTTGTGAGCATCAACCAACCACTGTCCCCAAGACTCCCACTGCCAGCCTGGACGAGATGGTCTGCTTTGACTCGAGCGAATTGTTCCACCTCAGGTATGCGTTTGAGGTTATCGTGAACGTCTAGCCGTTTACCGGGTACTCCGTACTCAAAAAACGTTAAACGCGGCGCCCCCCAAGCTGCGATCGTTCCTCCGGTTCCTAGCACCCAGACTAATGGTAAGTTTTCAGTCATGTCGACACCTCGTGATGAAGGGGATAAGTGAGTCATTTCTATCACAGGATTGATTACATTAAAATAGCCTGAGATTAGACCGATTTAAGCAATCCCTTGGTTAGCTTGCTAGCTTAACCTGTTTTCGCAGATTAATGGATTCGGAATTTTCGACAGATGGAGACCGCTCTAGAATCGGTTTGAGATACTTAGCTGTGTCGGAATTAGGAATCTTAGCTAATTCTTCTGGCGTACCTTCTCCTATAACATATCCCCCTTTGTCACCGGCGCCTGGACCAAGATCGATTATGTGGTCAGCATTTTTTATGAGATCCAGGTGATGCTCAATTAGGATGACAGAATTGCCTGCATCAACTAGGCGATGCAAAACGCCCAGTAAGACTTCACAATCTCTAAAAGACAGCCCTGTCGTGGGCTCGTCCAAAATATACAAGGTTTTGCCGGTCGACCTTTTAGATAGTTCTGAAGAAAGCTTAACCCGTTGAGCCTCTCCACCTGAGAGAGTGGTTGCTGGTTGACCTAATTTGATGTAGCCGAGCCCGACATCACTCATGGTTTGCAGCTTGTTACGAACTTTTGGAAAGTTAGAGAAGAAATTTAAGGCCTCTGAAACGGTCATATCTAGAACGTCCGCTATGTTTTTATCCTTGAATTTAATTTCCAGGGCTTCACGATTGTATCGTTGCCCTTTACATGCTTCGCACGCTACGGTGACGTTCGGTAGGAATTGCATCTCAATTTCAATGTAGCCGTCCCCAGCACAAACCTCACAGCGTCCACCTTTAACGTTAAAAGAGAAACGTCCGGGTTTATAACCTCGTGCCCTTGCTTCTGGCACTAGGGCAAACAACTCTCTTATTGGCGTGAATACCCCAACATAAGTGGCTGGATTGCTACGAGGTGTACGCCCGATAGGAGACTGATTGATGTCAATTACCTTATCTATTAATTCTATCCCGTCTATCTTTTTGACTAATCCTGGTCGTTCCTTCGCCCTGTAGATCGCTTGAGCTAGATTTTTGTATAAAACCTCATTAATTAAAGTGGATTTTCCTGATCCAGACACGCCGGTTATTGCTACGAGTTTCCCAAGCGGTATATCTACATGGATATCTTTAAGATTGTTTTCCATAGCGCCTATAACGGTAAGGCTAGTGCCATTCCCGGGCCTTCTAATTGCCGGCAGGGAAATTTCGCGACGCCCGCTCAAATAGGCACCAGTTACAGATTCATCAGAGGCACAAATGTCATCGAGGGTACCAGTAGCTACTACCCAACCTCCACCTTCGCCGGCGTCTGGTCCCATATCGATGATGTGGTTTGAAGCTCGCATTATTGCTTCGTCATGCTCTACTATTATCACTGTATTCCCAAGGTCACGAAGTCGTTCCAATGTCCCGATTAGCCGTGAATTATCCGATGGGTGCAATCCAATAGATGGCTCGTCACAAACGTAGAGGACTCCCATTAGCCCGGATCCTATCTGAGTAGCTAGTCGAATTCTTTGGGCCTCTCCACCTGAAAGCGTCGAAGCGGTCCTGTCTAGGGTTATATATCCGAGTCCTATATCAACAAGGAACTTTAATCTGGCTTGGATCTCCTTAAGGATTTGTCGTGCTATAGTTTGCTCTTTTTCGGTTAGACGATATTTGTCAGCGTTATTTTCCCTTTCCCCCTCCGCTGATTGCACCCAGTCGAATGTCTGATTAATTGACTGGGCAGTTACATCCATTATGCTTTTGCCTAGTATGGTCACCGCCAAGGATTCAAACTTTAGCCGCTTCCCGTTACAGGTATGACATGGATGACTGGTCATGTACCGCTCTATTTGCCTTCGCATGTAGTCAGACGGTGTTTCTCTGTGACGACGCACTAGGTTTGAGATAATGCCTTCAAATGTTGTTTTCCATTTGTATGTTCGGCCTCTTCGTGTTGTGTGAATGAGCTCTATAGATTTACCACCATTGCCATATAGGATCATGTCTAAAAAGCGCGACTCCAATTCCTTTACCGGGATCGTTGTTGAAAACCCGTTTTCTCGGGCTAGCGATTCTAAGAGGCTCCAGTACAAAGTCGTAATAGAACCTACCCGCCTCCATGGCTGTATCGCTCCTTCGAGTAATGACAGGTCTTTATTAGGCATTACTAGGTCCGGATCTATTTCTAGTCTGAAGCCTAAGCCTGTGCACTTTGGGCAAGCTCCATAAGGCGAATTGAAGCTGAAGGTACGAGGCTCAATTTCACCTAGGCTTATATCGCAATGGACGCAAGCGAAGTGTTCAGAGAATAGCTGTTCTTCACCAGTTTTAGCATCTAATATGCTAACGGTGCCTCCTCCATGATGTAATGCAGTTTCTATTGAATCTGTCAGCCTTCCAGTGTCCATTTCCTTTTCAATTACAAGGCGGTCTACAACTATCTCGATTGTGTGCCATTTGTTCTTGTTCAGATTAAACGAATCAGACAAATCCTGGATCGCTCCATTGAGTCTGATCCTTACAAAGCCTTCTTTACGAGCTTCATCAAAAACTTCTTTGTGCTCACCTTTTTTGTGAATAACTTTAGGTGCCAGCAACATTATTCGCTTGCCGTTTGGGAAGTTCTTAATCACGTCTACAATTTGTTGTGGAGTTTGCTTATCCACCGGTCTGCCACACTTGTAACAATGAGGCCGGCCGATGCGGGCAAACAGTAGACGCAGATAATCGTATATTTCCGTGACTGTTCCTACGGTAGAGCGTGGATTGTGTGACACGCCTTTCTGATCTATAGATATGGCTGGGCTCAATCCCTCTATATATTCCACATCCGGTTTGTCCATACGACCAAGAAACTGTCTTGCGTAAGCTGATAGGGATTCGACGTACCGCCGTTGTCCTTCGGCGTAAATAGTGTCAAATGCAAGCGTTGACTTGCCGGAGCCCGACACCCCTGTTATAGCGACCAGTTTGTTGCGAGGGATTACTACGTCTATGTTCTTAAGGTTGTGCCCCTTCGCGCCTTTAACAACTATATTTTCTGATACCATATTAGACTCCCTCGTCTAACTCTTCGTCTGAGTACATTTCCTGCCACATTAGTTTATCGGAAAGTTCTCTGTCCTCTAGATATAAATTTCTTTATAGAGTTGTAAGGTGAGCGTGAGGTGCCCTAGGTGTTGCCCTACATGTTCTAGCGTATGCAGGACCGCCCATCTTCTAGTGACAAGTCGGCCGCCGTATTCAAAAGATTCATTCAGTTCTTCTTGGGTAATTCTACTTAATACTTGATGAGTTGTTTTCCCGACCTTGATTAGGGTCTGTTGAAGTTGAGAAAATGACGGAATAGACTCCATTGGCCGTTCGGACACTGCAAATTCTGAAGCTCGATCTCGATTAACGTTAATTTTCCCCACTAGTTCGTGTATGTGGTAAGCCTCACTCCCAGCTACGTGGGTTATCAAAACGTGAGCTGAGTTTGTTTCGGCTTGCGGATGTTGTGTAGGTTTCCATATCAGCTCGTCCGGGCTCCTTTGGTGAATCGCTTCCTTGAATTCATTGCGCAAGTATTCAAATCTTTCTATATAAGCTTCGGCTTCAAGATTCATTGTGCCCCCCAGAAGCTAAAGGAATTCACCTAGTCTACTAGCCTGCAACTTTCTTGTCTAAGATTGGCGAAATGCGGGGATTCATTGCAGACCCTTAGATGTGCAACGTATAATGCGTTTGCCCGATACTCAGATGTTAGGGACTTAATTTGGAGGGACAAAATGGATAAGGGTACTTGGCAAGTTAAGGCCGGTCACGCCCAGATGCTTAAGGGCGGGGTGATAATGGATGTTGTTAACGCGGAGCAGGCCAGAATTGCTGAGGCCGCGGGTGCGTGTGCCGTCATGGCGCTCGAAAGAGTGCCGGCAGATATTAGAGCTGCTGGTGGAGTTGCGAGAATGGCAGATCCAGAGCTGATAGTCTCAATAATGGAGGCAGTTACAATCCCGGTGATGGCAAAATGCCGGATTGGGCACTTTGTGGAAGCTCAGGTTCTAGAAGCGTTGAAAGCTGACTATATAGATGAATCCGAGGTTTTAACCCCAGCCGATGAACAAAACCACATATGGAAACATGGATTCACAATCCCGTTTGTATGTGGTGCAAGAGATCTTGGAGAAGCTCTTAGGCGAATAGCTGAAGGAGCAGCAATGATTCGAACCAAAGGTGAGGCGGGTACTGGAAATGTGGTTGAGGCGGTTCGGCATATACGATCAGTGATGAGCGAAATAAGAAAGGTTAAGAATATGAGTGACGACGAGCTTCAAGCCGAAGCTAAAATTTTAGGGGCGTCTTTGGAATTACTGAAAGAAGTTAAGGAATTGGGCCGCCTTCCAGTAGTAAACTTCGCTGCTGGTGGTGTGGCAACGCCCTCGGATGCTGCCTTAATGATGCAACTAGGGTCTGACGGGGTGTTTGTTGGTTCTGGTGTTTTCAAATCAGATGACCCTGAAAATATTGGCAAGGCTATTGTTGAGGCTGTAACCCATTACAATGATCCTAAGATAATCGCTGAGGTTTCCAAGGGTTTGGGCGAGCCGATGGTAGGGATAGAAATGAGTTCTCTGAAAGAGGTGCAGATTCTATCTACCAGAGGTTGGTAGGGGAGTGAAAAAAATAGGCATCCTTGCAGTTCAAGGCGACTTTGCCGAACACATACAATCCTTGAATAAGTTGAAGGTTGAAATTGAGGAAGTTCGACTTCCAGAGCATCTTAATGATTTAGATGGCTTGATTATTCCAGGCGGTGAGAGTACGTCCCAGTCCCGCTTAATGGACATTTATGGATTAAATACCCCGGTAATAGAAAATGTTCGCAATGGCATGCCTGTTTGGGGTACGTGTGCGGGAATGATTTTGCTCGCTGGAAAGCTTGTTGAGCCACACCCTGTTCCCTTGGGTTTAATGGATACCGAAATACAGAGAAATGCATATGGTCGTCAGGTAGACAGCTTTGAGGCAGATGTGTCCGTGCCTTGTTTGAGTGGTGGAAACTTCAGGGCGATATTTATTAGAGCGCCGAAAGTGGTGAGCGTAGGCAGTGGAGTAGAGGCCCTTTCTTGGTCATCAGACGGTGACATCTTCGCAGTTAGGCAAGGTCATATGTTGGCAACATCATTTCATCCTGAACTCACTAATGACCTTAGATTCCACGAGTATTTTGTTGATATGGTTAATAGTAGTTAAGAATGACCAGGCAAGTTTATATAACTCCGTTGATGTAATTCGAGAGTTGTTATGTACTTGTCGAGATTATGCCACTGTAATAATTGCCAAATTATGTTCGTGAAAAAACTATTTGAGGGTGAGTACAATTAATAGAGAAGGATTAAAAACACTTGGTGAAGAAGACTTGGTGAGTTTGCTTAGTGTGATGCCGGATCGCTTACTCGATGCCTTGCAAAATCGCGATGATTTTGGCGATTTATTGGAGATAGTTATGGATGTTGGCCGACCACCGGAAGCAAGGTTTTTGGGTGGAGACATTTTTCTGTCAGAGCAAGAGATTTCTGAAGATGACCTGCGTTATGTCACGGAACGAATTGGGGAATTCGGTCAAGATAATCGAGCTGGTATTGAAAGAACTTTGCATAGAATTTCTGCTATTAGAAACCGAGACGGTAAGGTCATAGGTATAACCTGTCGGGTTGGAAGGGCTGTTTTCGGCACCATTAAGCCAGTTGAGGAGTTGGTCCGCAGCGGCAAAAGCGTTCTGTTGCTCGGTCGCCCGGGAGTTGGCAAAACGACTATGCTAAGGGAGGTGTCTCGTATCTTGGCTGATGATGCTCAGAGGAGAGTAATTGTCGTAGACACTTCGAATGAGATTGCAGGTGACGGCGATATACCTCATAGGGCAATTGGTCATGCCCGCAGGATGCAGGTTCCTACTCCGGCGCTGCAACATGATGTAATGATTGAGGCTGTTGAGAATCATATGCCTGAAGTGATCATAGTCGATGAGATGGGTACCGAACTTGAGACTGCAGCGGCCAGGACTATTGCCGAACGTGGGGTGCAACTTATAGCTACAGCCCATGGGAATACTTTGCAGAATCTCATAATGAATCCTACATTGAGCGATTTAGTAGGCGGTTTAGAGTCAGTTATACTTGGTGATGATGAAGCGAGAAGGCGAAGAACCCAAAAAACTATCCTGGAGAGAAAACGTCCTCCGACGTTTGATTCCGTTGTTGAGATCAAGACTTGGGGTGAAGTAGCAATACACTATGATGTTGCTTCAGTCGTTGACGTTATGTTACGAGACTTACAGCCTCGACCTGAGGTAAGAAAGGCCGATTCATTGGGTAGGGGTGAATTAGAAGAAAGGGCAGTGTTTTTCCTTTCTAATGGAACGAAAGATTCGAAATTCGAGACCAGTCGTAGTAGTTTTCGTAAAAATGTGCCGGATGATCAGGAGACATCTGTTTCGGCAGAGACTATTTTCATTTGCCCTTTTGGGATAAATAGGTCTTTCATTCAGGAGTTAGCAACTCGTGCTGTAGCGACTATAATGCTAACCGACAACATTGAACAAGCAGACGTTTTGTTGACGACTCGAATTCATTACAGGCGCAATGCTAAATTGGTAAAAAGTGCACAAGATTTAGGAGTTCCGATCCACGTCTTAAGAAAGAATACCAAATTACAGATACAGCAGTTTTTGTCAGGATTCGGCAAAGGAAGTAGTAGGAAACTTGCATATAGTAAGCCGGCATCTCTTGAATACGCGATGCAGGAGGCCCAGGACGCTGTTGAAAAAGTCTGGGATGGGGAGCCATATATAGAACTCGAACCACAAAGACCTTTCATACGTCGGCAACAGCATGAGCTTGCAAATAGGTACAACGTCGCCTCTCAGAGCGTAGGAGTCGAACCAGAACGAAGGATCACGGTTTTTAGGCGTTAATTATGGGCTTATTCGTCGTTTTTGAAGGCTTGGATGGTAGTGGAAAATCTACCCAGGCTCGTAGGTTATATGAGGCTTTGAGAAGCGAAGGCGTCTCGGTTGCTTTGTTTCATGAGCCAGGTGGAACGGTGTTGGGGGAAGAGATACGTAGGTTGTTGAAGTCGGAAGCAATTACAGGCATCACACCCCTTTCGGAACTTTTCTTATTTGCTGCTGCAAGGACTCAACTTATCAAAGAGAAATTGGGCCCAGCCATTACGCAAAATCAGGTCGTTGTATGTGACCGATTTACTGCATCTACTGTCGCATATCAGGGCTTTGGTAGGGGAATGTCACTAGAGGTTGTCACCAAAATAAATGATATAGCGACTGACGGTACCATCCCAGATCTGACAATTCTTTTGGATATTTCACCTGAAGATGCTTTCGAAAGGCATAAATCTCGGCATGATTTAAGCAAGATTACTTTTGAGAATGATATTTCTTTGGGCGTTAATCAATACAGCATTCATGACAATAGTGATGAAAGATTTGAAAAAGAACCTTTGTCTTTTCACAGAAAAGTTCATGAGGGGTACGCGCAAATGGCCCAAGCAGACCCTCAAAGATGGTTTGTATTAGATGCGACTCTTACACCAGACGCTTTGACCGCGTGTATCGAAGAAAAAGTAAAAAAACTGATCTGATTTGCTGAGTTAGTTTGATAATGGTTAGCGATAGTTGTTTTGTGAAATGGATAAAATGCAGTTCTTGAATTACCCAAGTTGAATCAATGGGGTACCTGCAGCCACATTTTGGCCTGTGTCAACAAAAACCGCCCTAACGGTTCCTCCATGCGAAATCTTAATACTTTGTTCCATTTTCATGGTCTCCAGTACGCAAACTTCCGCACCAGTGTCCAGTTTGTCCCATACCTCTGCGGTGATTGAAACGACTCGACCAGGCATTGGAGACCTAATGATTTTCTTATCCTCCTGAGTAATTGCAGAAAGGCCTGGAGTCGCATGATTCTGTTTGGGGAGATTTGCATTTTGTGGGGAGTGCTGGATCGGGCCAGCTTGTACTTCTATCGCCATTGTTTCCCCATCCACTACCATCTGAAAAGGGTACTTTTGAGGTTCTTCAAGTTCTACAGTATGCCATGTTCCTTTTACTTTTATACGTATCTGTCGTTTTACCATAGAATCCCTCTATCCGCCCTAGGTGCCATCTGCATGGAACGACCGTAGGCCTTCCAGGCGTTTGATCGCCTTGTTTGTCCGTTCCCAAATAGCGTTCCTAAAGCCACAGCAACAGCGGCAGTTGCTTCCCTTTCCTCCAGGGGGCTAAGTACGCGATTAGTGTCTTCGGATAGTCGACGGAGTATGTGTGTGGAATACTTATTGTCCTTGAACACGTCGTCTTGAAGTACGTCACGTATTACTGGGATATTGTTAACAATCCCTTCGATATGATAGTCATTCAGAGCTTCTATAAGCGTGCTTATAGCTAGTTTTCGTGATTTCGCCCAAACTATAACTTTTGATATCAGAGGATCGTAGTAGGAAGAAATTTCTTGTCCCGAAGATACTCCACTGTCAATTCTTACGTTATTTTTAGTTGGTTCAACTATCTTATTTATTGTGCCAGTAAATGGGATAAAAGTGACTGGGTCTTCTGGGTAGATTCTGGCCTCTATTGAATGTCCTCTAGTTTTGATATCGTCTTGATCCCATGTCAATGGTTTATTAGCTGCGATCTGGATTTGTTGCTCTACTACATCTAGCCCCGTTATCATTTCTGTTACAGGGTGTTCAACTTGCAACCGAGTATTCATTTCAAGGAAATAAAAATCTCCTGATTGATCAAGCATGAATTCAACAGTTCCTGCATTTGTGTAATCTAAGTGACGAACAAGTTTCAGGGCAGCCTGACACATTTTCTTCCTCTGCCGTTTGCTTAGTTTTCTGGCTGGAGCCTCTTCTATAATTTTCTGATTACGCCTTTGTACTGAGCAGTCTCGTTCGAATAGATGGAAGGCGTTGCCGTAATTGTCAGCTAGGACCTGTACTTCGATGTGAGAGGGGTGTTCGAGATATTTTTCTATGTACATTTCCGAATTTCCGAAAGAACTTTCGGCTAATGACCTAGCTCGTTTCAGGTTTTCAGGAAGCTCGTCTTCGTTGTGGATTAGACGAATACCTATACCTCCACCACCAGAACTGGCTTTTAGCATGACTGGGAAGCCAATATTTCTTGCTGTTGACGAGGCATCTTCGTCTGTAACTATTCCGTCAGAGCCGGGAAGTAAAGGCAATCCAGCTTCGGATGCAAGGCGGCGAGCCTGAACTTTGTCTTTCATAAGATTCATGACTCGAGCGGACGGGCCTATGAAGACTATTCCGGCTTTTCCACAAGCATCTGCGAAGTCAGAATTTTCAGAGAGAAAACCATACCCTGGGTGTATTGCCTCTGCTCCAGACCTTTTGGCGGCTCTTATTATGGACTTTATATTTAGATAACTCTCTGATGCGGGCGCTTTGCCTACTCGTATAGCTTCATCAGCGACCTTTACATGAAGTGAGTGTCTGTCAGCGTCTGAATATATGCCTACAGTCTTGATTCCGAGTCGCTCGCACGTCCTCATGATACGGCACGCAATTTCACCTCTGTTAGCTACGAGTATTTTTTTGAAAGATGGCTTTATGGGGTCCAATTCTTTTTTCTTTCTAGCCAATATTGATCACCTTAAGTTGTTGGTACATGCACAGTCCCTTCCAGCTTTGAGACGGACCTGACGAATGCTTTGGAGAGCATCTCTCGATCTAGTGTATACCTTATATAGGCGTCCATCAAAGACCGCAACTCAAATTGTAACGGTTGGGTTATTTTTAACAAAAGAGAATCCTTTAACGTAGACTTAGCGAAGAAACGGAGTACTTTCAGCGCTCCTATAGAGACGGGTCGGAAATTTGTCTGGTGGTTAATACACGCTTTGCAAATGACACCGCCATGACTTGGGTCAAAATAGTGATTTCCTTCAACTATTTTACCCTGACACTCGGTGCATTGATGTAACTCGGGAGAATAACCAGCTTGGATTAACAAGTGCATTTCCATATAATGTAAAATCAGTTGCACATTTGATGATTCTTCCTCAAGCGCGCACAATCCTTTCAGATAAATGGAATACCCGTATGGGTTGGGCGATTCCAGTGGATTTATGGTGTCTACAAGCTCAGTTAAATAAATAGCGCTTGAAAGTCTGGGCAAGTCTGTTTTGATAAAGTAAAACGATTCTCTAGATTCGGCCCCGGTAACGACATCTAAAGTGCGCCCTCGAGAAACAGTTAAATTTGTACAGGTGAGTGGCTCAAGATGCCCAGCTAACTTGCTGTTAGGCTTTCTTAAACCCCGAGCCGCAACTCTTAATTTCCCAGCAGTTTTTGTGAATACTGTGATTATTCTATCCGTTTCTCCTAATGGGTAAGATCGCAGTACTAATCCTTCGGTATTGTAAAGTCTTGGTGTGCTCATCCTAGAATTCCTGCCTGCCTTCGAAGGCACGGGTAAGGGTGATTTGATCAGCGTACTCTAAGTCACCGCCTATTGGCAGCCCCATAGCTAGGCGGGTCACTTTTTCGACTAAATGAGATATTAGCTTGTGTAAATACATAGCCGTAGCTTCGCCTTCTAGGTTGGGGTTTGTTGCAAGTATCACTTCAGTTACGGCTCCCCCTTTGAGTCGTGTAAGCAATTCGCTAATTCGTAATTCATCTGGGCCTATTCCATTGATTGGAGATATGGCACCGTGAAGCACATGATAAAGACCTTTGTAGGCATGAGTTCGCTCAATAGCTAAAACATCAAGCGGTTCTTCTAGGATACATATTCTTGCAACATCTCTTTCGGGATCTAGGCAAATTGGGCAAGGATCTTTTTCGGAAATGTTCTGGCATTGAGAACACAAAATCGTGCGGTCCTTCATCGCCAGAATAGCTTCAGCAAGATTCTCAGACTCAGCTTTCGGCATGCGCACTAGATAGTAAGTTAAGCGTTGAGCGGTTTTGGAGCCAACTCCTGGCAACTTGTGAAATTCTTGTATTAGCCGAGCGACAGGCTCCGCAGTTGGTAAAAAGTCATCGCTATTCATAGTTCGGTACATTAACAGTATTGGTTACTGTAGGTATGCTGATCATATTTCCTGTGTGCATTGTTCTGTTTGAGCTCTTAGGCATAAAAAACGAGTTGATTATATTTCGGTTATTTGGATAATAGCCTTACAATTCTACTAAAGTCCAGGTATGTTAATATTCCCGGTGATTTTACCCAGCCTTTCTGCCATTAATTTCTGCGACTTGTCTAAGCCTTCATTAACGGCTGCGATTATTAGGTCTTCTAGCATCGACAGGTCTTGAGAATCGATTACTGAAGGATCTATTTTTATGGAAAGCAGCTTTTGTTTACCATTTACCTCTGTGGACACAACGCCACCGCCGGATGTCGCTTCTACTGTTTCGTTCTCAAGTTGTAGCTGCGCTTCATTTAAATGTTTTTGCAACTCCTGCGCTTGCTTCAATATGTTTTTATTCATTGTGGTAATTCCTCTCGTTCCTCAACAATGTTCCCTCCCAAGTTTATAGCAGCTTGTACTAGCGCATTGTCCTTAGGTTTTTTTGCATCACCTTCCCTGTTTAACAGATAGCAAGAGACATCCACTGGGAGGTTTGTGCCGGCTATATCACAGATGGTCGAAATTAAGCCGCGTTTGCTTTCAGGGTTGTCAATTTCGTCCATGAAACGTTCCATGTGTGATCTGTGAGAAAATCCTAATCTTAGAGTTTCTCCGTCTAGATCAACTTCCCAACAATCTCTCAATAGAGCACCCATATTAAATCGCCTTGCTTTGATTCTGCTTAGGGCTTTGATGATACGAGGCCATTCTTCTTTCAATGTACTGTCGCGTTCTCTTGGATTACCCTGAGAGGTGCCGGAGTCGGTATTTTTGTAGTTTGTATTTGATGTATTGGCTATTTCGATTGCCAAAGATTCGTTCTTAGGTTCGGGGTTAGGGTTTAATCGCACTGGGGTCTCTACTGTAGATCGTTTCAAAGGGTTACTTACGGAATCAACCTCCAGGTTGTCCGAGGAGTTATTTGTTGACGAATTTTGAATGGAACTCAAGATCGCAAGTTCCAGTGGAAGCGTGGACGGCATATCCATTCGAGAGTTTATTTGACCTATCGCACGTAGCGTTACCAGAATCGTTTCCTGTTCAATATTCATAATCATGTGAGACTGTTTTTCAACGATTTCAGATGGTTGCACGACTAGTTCTGAGCCCCCAAATTTTATCAATAGCATATCCCGCAGTTCATCGACCATTTGCCTTTGGAGCTGTACAAGATCCGTGCCCTCAGTCGATAGTTGATTCAAGAGTTTGAAGGAATTTGTGACGTTGCCAGCTAAAATGTGCCCTATCAAATCGCGAACACGTTCATCCGCAGCCAAGCCGAGTAGCATATTTACATCTTGTATGGTAAGGGGGCTCCCAAACGAGGTTATGGCTTGCTCAAGCAAGGTTTCTGCGTCTCTAAGGCTACCGGTGGATTGTCTTGTTATTGCATCGAAGACGGCTTCATCAACACTCACGTTCTCTGCAGCGGCAATTTTTCTTAACCTTTCAACCATTATTTTGGTGGAAATGCGCCTGAAGTCAAACCGTTGGCATCTCGAAATTATGGTATTCGTTAATCTATGTGGTTCGGTGGTGGCAAGTATGAAAATTACATGTGCCGGGGGTTCTTCCAATGTCTTAAGGAGTGCATTAGATGCCTCTCTAGTTAACATATGGGCTTCATCTAGGACATAAACTTTGTATCTGGATTCCAATGCAGCATAGTTTGCCTTATCTCTGATACTTTTGATCTCATCAATCCCGCGATTGCTGGCAGTATCTAATTCTAAAAGATCGATAGCATTACCTTCATTTACAGAAATACATATCGTGCAATTGTTGCAAGGATTGCCCTCCGTTGTATTAACGCAATTAACGGCCTTAGTAAATATCCTGGCTGTACTTGTTTTTCCTGTGCCTCGTGGTCCGCAGAATAGGTATGCGTGAGAAACATTTCCAGTTATTATCGCCTGCCTTATAGCTCGGGATATTGGTTCTTGCCCAACTAAATCGTTGAACGTCTGCGGTCGCCATTTTCTGTAAAAAACGCCTGAAGATGTCAAATTTGTGCCTCCGAATCTTCAATGCCCGAAAGGATTTCTGTTTCCACGCCTTTCATTGCCAGTTCCTCTCCTAGGTCCAAATGGTCAAATCCTATTAAATGTAGAACGCCATGAGCTATAAGTAATGCCATTTCATCTTTCGCAGTTTTCCCTTCCGAGGTTGCCTGCCTTTCACATTGCGGATATGAAATTATTACTTCGCCAACAAAATGGCTATATTCCTTAGGAGTTATGAAGGGACTCGAAAGGACGGATGTTATAGGCTCCTCATTGCCCATATAAATACCTGGATGTTCGGAAGAGAATGCCAAGACATCAGTGGTTTTATCCAAACCCCTATATTTTCTGTTTAAATTGCGAACCACGTCATCTCCGGTTACTAGTAAACTTAATCTATGGCCAATGTCTGTTATCCCGGATGATGCTAATCCCTTGAGTAAAGCCAACTTGGCTACCTTGCATATCCACACGGCGGACAAGGATTCCTGGAACTCAGGACGTATTTGAACATCTATCGGTTGTCCTTTTATGTCGTCACCATGGGCAGATGATAGCACAGGGGGAATGGCTCAGGAAAGAACGCAAACCAATTGCTTCTAAAGGTAAATTCGCCCTGTTAAACAGAATGGGGGCTTGCTGTACATAAGTTATCATGGCGAGGAAATTCCATTCTCCTCTAGGAGCTTTAGAAATTGTTCGTGATTGTATATTCCTTCAACTTTACGAATGAAATCGCTTAGAGATGACGAGGCTTTCCTGAGTTGCATCAGTTGGTTGTTTATTGGGCTAATGGATGTTGGGCTGTCTGAATAGGTACCATGGAAAGCAAAAAATGCTTGGTTGAGTTTTCTAATGGCGTAACCGTTATCAACGAATTTCTGACGCTGTTTTTCTAAATAAGCCTCTGTTTCCTCTATTTGGCCTTTTTCCAAAAGTGCGTCCGCCATGAGCCTAGTTTTTCTCATTTCCTCGTTGAAACAAAACAGTTCCTTTGGGCATTCATTCGTCTCTCCTTGGCCAACAACAGACTTTTGGGGATTTTCTCCGGTCAATTGAGCGTAAATCAGATTGCTTAATTCCTCACCGAATATATTTGCAGTAGTTTCGTTGATAATGTTCATGTTTGAATCTTTGTGGATACTACGACCTAATGGCTGGAAAAATAGATGGCTGTGAAGCCACTCGTGCCCAGCGATGTCTATGGTGGTACGTAGATCATATGTGGCTATCATGTTAGGGAAAGTTGACAGTCCTCCGATGTTCTCTACGATTGCGGACAATTCCTCTTGATCGAGAATCATGGTTTCTAACATTTCACGTGTCGAAGGCGGTAAATTAGGTTTGAGAAATACTGACTCCAAGCGTTCTATCTTGTTTCTGGGGGAGGTGACTAATATCGTAGGCAGTGGTTCAAATACGAAATCTACAGGGGGAAAGAACAATGGTCCCACCATTATCTTCGGGATTTTTTCAGACCTCAGAGTATCTGATATCATCGACTCGAAAGCTTCCTCCGATTTCATCTGTATCTTTCTCACTTCTTGATTCGATTTTGCAAATGTCTCCTCTATAAATTCTAATTTTGTATCCTTTCTTATAGCGGCTTCATTCATTAGAGCATCAAGATTCGCCACTTTCTTTTGGTGGGCCAAGAAATCTGCGATAAATGTGGCCCGATCGTTGATTTGTTCACTGAGCGGGAATAGATTCACTCCAATCTTGTAAATCCATTTCAGTGGAAGGTGAGAAGGTTCCCATGTTGCCAGGTTAAAGTGGTATCGTACCGAAATCTCCTTTAGAGGGGTTGCTTGAAGGGTATCGTGTGGTGAGGCGGCAGAAAAAACGATAACGATAGTTAGTATTGAGTATAAGTTTTTCATCTATAACTCAGGTTAGTGAATCGTTGCTCAAATGTACAACCTTTTCAATTTGAGGCGCCAGATGATTATTGATCAATTAGTGAACTAAAGTCGGCTTGGAAAACAGGACCTTATTGCTATGCGAATTTGATCAGAAAAGGGTTGAAAACGAGCTTTGGTAGTCGCTGATTGCTAAGCTATCGTTCCTTGATTACAATGTGGCGATCTAGGGAGGACTTGCCAAGGGGGGGGTAAACGAGTGCCTGTTGTAGACGTTGGTGATATCCGTAATGTTGCTCTTTTTTCTCATTCTGGCATTCGATCATTATGACGAAGTCCCAGCACATATAACTCAGCGGATTGTTGGAGAAAATGACAAAGAAAAAGTTACTTCAAGTTAAGAATATGTGGTCAATTGGAAATGATGGAGAGGTTTGATGACTAGATTTATTGTAGGAACGGGTAGTCACGTTTACGAGGTAATTCATCCGTTTGGAAAGTTGCCATCCGGCATGACATTTGGGAATACTTCTCATGTCGCAACGGATTCAGAAGGTAAGGTTTACGTTTATCAGAGAAAGGACCCGCCCATCCTAGTGTTTGATGGGGAAGGAAACCTAGTTGATTCTTGGGGCGATGGAGAATTAATGGATGGTCATGGAATCTTTATCACTGAAAGTGACGAAGTGTTTCTCTCTGACAGAGATGCCCATGAAATACTTAAGTACGATACAAAAGGAAACGTTTCCTTGAGATTGGGTGAGAGAGAGAAGCCTGCTTTGGAAGAACCGTTTAACCATCCTGCTGACATCGCCGTGACGGGTGATGGTGAAATCTATATTGCGGATGGGTACGCGAATTCTAGGATACATCGGTTCAAGCCTGATGGCACATATGTTAAATCTTGGGGGTCTTGGGGTGTAGGGCCTGGTCAATTCTCCGTTCCTCATGGAATTTGGGTTCATAAGGATCTGGTATACGTATGTGACCGAGAGAATCATCGCGTGCAAATTTTTGACACGAGCGGTGCCTATATATCTGAATGGGTGGGATTTTTTCATCCGATGGACATATTTATTGATTCAGAGGAAACGGTTTATGTTACTGATCAAGTTCCCGGAATGACCATGCTTAATTTAGACGGACAGATGATTACTCGTATACGTACGGCTGCTAATGCACATGGAGTATGGGTTGATATATATGGCAATATGTACGCTGCAGGTAATGAAGCTTTAGTTACTAAATATAAGAAAATATCATAGGACGATGACCAGATGCTAAGAAAAATTTTGGACCTTTTTGATTCAGGAGACTCTTTTACAGATCCTGTTTGTGGAATGACAGTTTCCCTTGCGAAACCTCATGGTGGAAGCCATGAATATAAGGGTGAGACGTACTATTTCTGTGGGCCTGGGTGTAGAGTTGCTTTCTCTAAAGATCCAGATCCATATTTGTCTGGAGAGAAGAAGATTGAGATGTAGATCATTAATCTACCGTTTTGCTATTGAGCTATTATCCTGCCGCGCAACTGTAATTGGATGACAAACTAAGTAATTAGTAGGGCAGTAGTTAAACAACTATGTTAACTAGCCTACCTGGAACGTAAATAAGTTGTCGGATGTCCTTGTCGCCAACGAATCCTTGAGCGTTAGGACTGTTTAGAGCTGCTTCCTTTGCTTCGTCTTCAGATATACCTACCTGAACCGAAATCTTGTCGCGCACTTTCCCGTTAACCTGAACTATCATGGTTATCATTTTGTCAGCCGCTAAAGCTTCATCCCATTGAGGAAGTAGTTGACTGTGTATGCTGTAAGAATTTCCTAGCCTTTCCCATAATTCTTCGGATATGTGCGGTGCTATTGGAGCCAACAGTATGAGTAGAGTTTCGACAGCCTTTTGCCAAACTGCTGGAACTACATTCTTCTTTAGTGCTATAGTCCCAAGTTTGTTGGTGAATTCCATCATAGCCGCTATAGCGGTATTGAAATGAAAACGATCCAAATCAGTTATAACTTTGCGTATAGTTTTGTGAGTATCTCGCGTGAGGTCTTGGGTAGTTGCTTCATCGACTTTGTCAAATTCGCCAGTATCGATGTGAGCTATGTCCCATACACGGTTTACCCAGCGTGACATTCCTTTGATTCCACTGTCACTCCAATCGCCGCCTTGTTCCCAGGGGCCTAGGAACATTAAGTAAATGCGAACTACATCAGCACCTAGGGATTCTACGAACGGATCTGGTGCGATTACGTTTCCTCGTGATTTGCTCATCTTGTGATGGTCGGCAATAATTGTTCCTTGGTTGAATAATCTCAGGAAAGGTTCTTCGAAGTTCAGCAAACCTAATTCATTCAGTGCCTTGGTAAAAAATCGTGTATAAAGCAGGTGCATAACGGCGTGCTCGGCTCCGCCAGTGTATTGATCCACTGGCCCCCATAGCTTTAATAGCTGTTTGTCAAAAGGACCTTTATCATAGTTTGGGCTGACATATCTGAGCTGATACCAGGAGGAATCAACAAATGTGTCCATAGTGTCAGTTTCACGCTCAGCTTTAGCTCCACAATTTGGGCATATCGTGTTTAGGAATTTTGTATTAGATGCGAGTGGCGATTTTCCCTTAGGCTGAAAATCAGCATCTCGTGGTAGCTCTACTGGTAAGTCTTCCTCTGGAACTGGGACAGTCCCACAAGTGCTACAGTAGATTATAGGAATTGGTGTCCCCCAATATCGTTGTCTTGAGATAAGCCAATCTCTTAGCCGATAAGATATTGTTCGATTGCCGAAGCTGGCATTTTCTACATGCTCAGCAATCAGTCTTATTCCTTCATCGCTAGAAATGCCATCAAATATGCCGGAATTTATTAGTAATCCTGAACCTAGATATGCTTCTGGCAAATCCTCCCCATTCCAGTTTTCAGGAGATATAACCACCTTTATTGGCAGATTCTTTTTGGTCGCAAATTCGAAGTCACGCTGATCGTGTGCTGGTACGCCCATAACAGCCCCTGTGCCATAGCTTAATAGGACGTAATCGGCGGCGAAGACAGGAATCTTGTCGCCATTCAGTTGATTTATCGCATAGCAACCGGTGAACTCGCCTGTTTTTTCTCTGTCAGTTGCCAAACGCTCTATTTCTGACTGTTGACGAGCCAGTTGGATATAGTCGTTGATGGCGAGCTTTTTATCTGGTGTAACTATTTTCTCAATCAGGGGATGTTCAGGAGCCAGAGCCATGAAGGTCACCCCATGAATAGTATCAATTCTGGTAGTAAAAGTATGAAGTTCGGTTTCCTCTACGCCAAGATGAGAAATGTCGAAACTTATATCAACACCTTCGCTTCGGCCTATCCAATTTTCTTGTAAGGTTTTTATCCTCGTAGGCCAGTCAATTAGCTTCGAAAAGTCTAATAACTTGTCTGCAAACTTAGTTATTCTGAAAAACCATTGCTCTAGATTGGTTCGTTCTACCTGAGCATCACATCTTTCGCATTTTCCATCTACCACTTGTTCGTTCGCTAAAACGGTTTGATCATTAGGACACCAGTTAACCGGCGCATTTTCCCGGTAGGCAAGACCATTCTTGAAGAATTGGAGGAATATCCACTGATTCCAGCGATAATATTCAGCATCCATAGTACTTAATACTCTAGTCCAGTCGTAGATTGTGCCCATAGATCGTAATTGGCGTTTCATGTTGGCAATGTTCTGGATGGTCCAGTCGTGCGGGTGTACCTTTTGTCTTATAGCAGCATTTTCTGCAGGCAGTCCGAAAGAGTCGAAACCCATGGGATGAAGGACATTGTAGCCTTGCATTCGTTTGAATCGCGCGTGAGCATCGGACGGAGCCATCGCATACCAGTGACCGATATGTAAATTTCCCGATGGATATGGATACATGGTCATTTCATACCATTTGGAGCGCCCGTTATCATCGTCTACTTTGTAGAGGTGATCACTAGCCCACCTCGCTTGCCACTTCTTATCGATTTCTTGAGGGTTATAGCGCAATTCGGTTTGACGTTTGTTTGTAGCCATTGGAAACTCCTATACGGTTATGCTATTTAGGGTTTCTCATGCTGTCAATCCATAGAGGTCAGGTGAAATAAAATGTGGAGAGTCAGTTATATCGAAGTTGGCGACTTGACTAGTTACTTATTGTCTGGGTAAACGATTAGCGTTTGCGACTGTTATTAACGAATGTTATAGTTGGACGCTGAAGTGGGGCTGTAGCTCAGTTGGGAGAGCGCCTCAATGGCATTGAGGAGGTCAAGGGTTCGACTCCCTTCAGCTCCACCATCTAGCCCACATTAGCTTGATTGAGATTAAGTGATACGAGTTGCGTGAATTTGATAGGGTGTTAACTTAATTCGAAGCTTTTGAACCCTTCAGCATACCCCATCTGGTGCTCCTTGCCGGCATTTTTCTTCCATTCTTTGGATCGTTCGGCTGCTTCAATACCGAGTTGGCTTTTGTGCGCAAGAAGGGACTCTATCGCAATATCTATGCTTGAGCTGACGTCTACCCATTTATCTGGTTTGCCGTGTCCCATTATCAGTACTTCACGTACTTTGTGCGTTTCAAATCCCTCCCCCAATAATTCTGGAAATGTGAGGTGGTCGCGAGCAGCAGGGTATACCGCAGAGAGAGCAGCTTCCCCAGCTGCAAAATGGTCTGGGTGTCCTATATAGCCAGATCCCGTTAAACTTCGAGTGGGGTTAGTAGTTATCAGAATATCTGGCTTGAAGCGTCTGATTTCACGAGATATGTCGCGTCTCAAATTAAGACTAGGTTCCAGATATCCATCAGGGTAGTTCAAGAAAACGACGTCATTCAGACCTAGCAATTTTCCTGCCGCTATTTGTTCGTTGTTGCGCATCTCAGACAGTTCTTGTGGAGTAATAGTCCGATCCGAAGTACCTTTGCTTCCATCTGTGCAAAGTACATAAACAAACTCGATACCTTGTCTGATCCATTTCGCGACAGTTCCGGAGCATCCGAATTCAGCATCGTCAGGGTGTGCCACTACAACCATGCCTCGAGTGTACGTTTCAATCGCTTTATCTTTGACCATTTGATGTAACCTCGCTACTAAGTGTGTTTAAGTCTAGGCTAATCAGATTTTGAGTTGAATTAGCACTCAAGTGAGACTTCACAACGCTAGGATACAGCATTATGCTTCCAAGTTGTTTATCCCAGTAGCACCTTCTGTATTTGTCAAAAAGACCTAGATTTTGCTTCAGGTCCTGTTCGATCTTTTCTAACTCTATTTTGAGTTGTCTTCCCTCTAAGTCTCGAATGAACTGATCAGGGCCTGGACTTATGTTGGTTAAGTTAAAGAGCTGTTCTAGCGTATCGACCCTTGCCTGAAAGGAGTCTATCGGCGTGTCGTCGAAATCGAAGAGGTGTGCCTCGGTTCTCAAATCAGGCTCGCCCTGCCATTCGATCTGCGAAAGTACTATCTATCTCGGTAGGCCATTGCCGTTTTAGGTCGTCTCTTACGTTCACTTTAAGGCTACCAAGTCCACTGATTTCCATTTCTATCACGTCATCATCTTGTATTGCCCCGAGACCTTGGTGGTTTGTACCTGTAGCGATAATGTCGCCAGGATCTAGCGTTGTAATCGAAGAGATCCACGCTATGCAGGCAGCTACATTGTGCGCCATGTCGCTAGTGGAAAGTTCTTGTCTGAGTACGCCGTTAACGGTGAGTTTTATGGGAAGAGCTTGGGGGTCTGCAATTTCATTTTTAGTTACGATGTAGGGTCCGATTGGAGCAAAGGTATCCCAACTTTTATTCCAAAAGAAGTTGCCCCCACTTAACCCGCGTGCAGATACATCAATAAAGTTCATGTAGCCAAAAACGTGATCGAATGCACTTTCGACCGCAATATTGGTTCCTTCTTTTCCGATAACTACTCCCAATTCGGCTTCGTGATGGAATACCTTAGCCTCGGACTTGGGCAGAATTATAGTGTCTCCAGGTCCGATTATGGCATTCCGCGATTTTAGAAAGGCATGTATGGGAGGCTTTTCTTTGAGCGCACCGTTCTCCATGTAATTCACGGCCATTGCTACAATTTTCCCTGGTCTTGGTACCGGTGGCCCCAACTTTACGGAGCTCACCGGAACTCTTGAACCAGATAGAGCTATCTCGTCTAATTTAGTGCGAAGCGAATCAAAGTTTTCCATTATGCCGTTCAACAAACCTTGAGCAGTGACGGCATTGATTCCCAGATTGGCTTCAGTAACATCTACGATTGCCGAATCGATGACAATTCCTATTCTTGAATCGTTAAAAGTGGCAAATTTCATGATCTAGCTCCCTGCAGCTTCTCTTGCCGCTTTGTCGGCGCGGGTTTCTCGAGGCCATTCTCTTTTTAGATGGTCGATTACTTTGAAGTGAATTCTACCTAGCCCTTCGACTTCCATCTCGACATTATCGCTATCCTGCAGTGGACCAAGATCTAGGTGATTTGTACCAGTAGCTATAACGTCGCCAGGGTCTAGCGTTGTTATGCTGGATATCCACTCTATACACTCTGGTATCTTGTGTGCCATTGAGCTTGTGGAGAAGGTCTGATTAAGTTTGTTGTTTACCCAGAGCTTCACATTAATATTCTGCGGATCCGAAATCTCATCTTTGGTAACTAGGTATGGACCCATAGGAGCAAAATTACTCCAAGATTTGATAGGGAAGTAGCTGTCATATGGGGGGTTACCCAAGTCCCTTGCCGAGATATCAACCACGTTTAGGTAGCCGAAGACGTATTCGTAAGCCGTACTTCGTCCTACGTTACTGGCGGTCTTTCCTATTACGACTCCTAGTTCAGCTTCATGTTCAAATATGGAAGCTTTCGCAGAAGGGAGGTTCACGGTATCATCGTCTCCGGCGACAGAATTAGGTGATTTCAAGAAGCCGTTAATTGGTGGCATTTTGGAATCTGGACCGCCCTCTAGGTAGTTTATCGCCATGCAAACAATTTTTCCGGGTTTAGGCAATGGAGATTGAAACTTAACCTGGGTTATTGATATAGGATCGCCGTTTGCAGCACTGGATTTTATGGGATCTTCATATAGTTGAAAATTTTCAATGATGTGATTTATTAGATCATTGGGTTTGAGGCTAGATTTATTTGCGACGACTTCAGACACGTCTACTATTTTGTTGCCCTGGACAACTCCTAGCCTGAAGTCGTCGTAAAAAGCCAGTTTCATTTTCCCTCCGTACTACCTAGTTGATGCTAAAATTCTATTTAAATGTCGCCTACGGTTGACCTTATAACAATTGTCTCTTCGCGCCGGGGACCTGTCGAGATTATGTCTACAGGCACTCCTATAAGCTCCTGAATACGGTCGACATATAGCTTGGCTCCTGACGGAAGGTCGTTCACTTTGGTGGTTGAAGCTGTTGAGCCGTCCCATCCGGATAGTTCCTCATATATTGGCTCGCAACTTTCTAAAGTAGATGCACTAGTGGGAAAATCTGTGGTGATTGTACCGTCGCCTAGGCGATAGCCTGTACATATCTTTATAGTAGAAAAACTATCTAGGATATCAAGTCGCGTCAGTACTATTGACGTGTAACCATTTAGTTGAGCACTGTATCTTGCAGCGACAGCATCAAACCACCCGCACCTGCGTGGTCTCCCAGTAGTTGCTCCATATTCTTGAGCACGTTCGCGTATAGCTTCTCCGACGTTATCCAAAAGTTCCGTTACCAATGGCCCTGAACCTACCCGAGTGGAGTAGGCTTTAAAAACGCCTAGAATACCTTTAATGGACTGAGGTGGTATGCCAAGTCCGGTGATGGCTCCTCCTATCGTAGGGGAAGAAGACGTGACGTAAGGGAAAGTACCGTGGTCGATATCAAGCATGGTGCCTTGGGCCCCTTCAAGAATAATCGATTTATTATTCGATAGGGCTTCTAGCAGCAGTTTCTCCGTAGGTGTTATGAAGGGTCTCAGTTTATCTGCCCATTCCCGGCATTGTTGATAGACTTTTTGGAGGTCTATTGGATTGTCGCCGTATACCTTGGTGATGAGCGAATTCTTTAGTTTGATAACATTTTCCAAACGGGGTAAGAATCTACTCTTGTTATCAACTTCTAGCAAATCCCCAACTCGGATACCGGAACGAGCGACTTTATCAACGTAAGCGGGACCGACCCCTCTGCCAGTGGTGCCAATAGCCGTGGAGCCTCTAGCTTCCTCCTCGAGGCGATCCAAAGTCACATGGTACGGCATTATCAGGTGAGCACGATCACTTACTGCCATTCGACCAGTTTCTATTCCCACTTTGGCAAGACCATCTATCTCTTCAATCAGTACGTTTGGGTCAATTACGACGCCATTCCCAATAACGCAAGTGACGTTTGGCCAGAAAATACCAGTTGGGACTAAATGGAACGCAAACTTACCTTTGTCGTTGATAACGGTGTGCCCAGCGTTGTTACCACCAGAATAGCGGACCACGTACTGGCTGTATTGAGCCAGGAAGTCCACCATTTTGCCTTTGCCTTCGTCACCCCACTGACCGCCTATGACGGCATATGCCGGCATGAAATACCTCTAACCAAAAGATAGCCCCGAACTTGTAGTGGGGCTGTGTGATTATAACAGCGAGTTACGTTAGTTGGAAGATAGTCCGGCATAATTTTGAAATGTGGTAGGCTTTCTTCAGCTTAACCTACGAAATACGGTGGCACATCCTTGGCCGCCTCCAACACACATCGTAACGATTCCATGTTCTCCGTTTCTAGTTGAAAGCAAATCCATTAACTTTACTGTCATTATTGCTCCCGTTGCCCCGATCGGATGTCCCAAAGATATTCCACTCCCGTTAACGTTGGTTTTGGATAAGTCCAATTCGAGTTCATTGATACAGTGAATGGTTTGAGCAGCGAATGCCTCGTTGATTTCGAAAAGGTCAATGTCTTTGATAGATAAACCTCCACGCTCCAGAGCTTTGTGCACTGCTGGAATTGGTCCGGTTCCCATATAAGCTGGATCTACTCCTACCACTGCACTAGACACACATTCAAGTTGTGGAACTACCCCCAATTGGCGGGCTTTTTGTTCAGACATAACAATTACGGCTGCAGCCCCATCGTTAATTGATGAAGCATTGCCTGCTGTCACCGTTCCATTTTCTTTGAATATTGGTTGTAATTCAGCGAGTTGTTGTATGGTGGTGTCAGCTCTAGGACCTTCATCTCGTTCCACTAGGAAAGCTTCACCATTTTCATCTTCTAGCTTGACAGGCGAAATCTGATTCGCAAATAGGCCTTGTTCCAGTGCTAGAGAAGCACGCTGGTGGCTAAGCAGGGCCAATTTATCCTGATCCGATCTACTCACGTTGTATCTAGTTGCTATGTTTTCAGCCGTAATTCCCATGTGGTAGTAATTTACCGGACAACTCAGCCCTTCAACTAAGGAGTCATCCATTTGTTGCTTACCCATTCTTAACCCACTCCACCTAATGTTCCGGACAACATATGGAGCGAGGCTCATATTTTCAATGCCACCAGCCACTATCACTTCTGATCTTCCGGCCCGTATGGCATCAGAGGCGATGTTTATTGCATCCAATCCAGAGGCACATTGTCTATTTATAGCTATTACCGGAACCTCTTGTGGTATACCGGCTTTTAAAGAAGCGAGGCGTGGGGCATAGCCCGCTTCAGCCGCCTGAAGAACGTTCCCTATAATAACCTCGTCGACGATTTTAGGGGAAACTCTTGAACGTTCCAATGCAGCTTTGATTGCGACTGCACCCAAATCAGAAGCGCTGAAAGATTTGAATGCCCCTCCGAATCTACCGATGGGCGTCCGTGCTCCGGATATGATAACGGGCCGTTGCATTTCGAACTCCTATGTTGGCATTAATGGGCTAATTGATTGCATTGTCCTTGCTTCAATTATAGGTGTCAAACTGGTCGGCAGTGTTCTTTAGCGGCTGTTCTGGCTATGTTATAATCCTGAAGATAAGAGTGAGTTTCGAAAATTAGAGAAAGACACTACACGCGCTATAGCCGATATTGACGTTTTGAATTGATTAATAGGGTCAATAGCGTGAATCTGTTTAAATGGAATCTAAAGCAGTGCTGAGTGGAGAACTCTACTAATATTTGTGAGTCGAAATTATGGCAAACTTTGAAGAGCTCAGAGTATTTTCCGGCAATGCGCACCAGACGTTAGCGCGATCCATATGCGAATATTTGGGCATATCTGTTGGAGAGGCAGACGTGTTCAAGTTTGCCAACGATAACACTTTTGTGCAGTTCAAGGAAAACGTTCGGCAGCGAGACATTTTTTTGGTCCAGCCGTTCTCTTATCCTGTAAACGAGAACATTATGGAACTGCTGATTATGATAGATGCTGCTAAGAGGGCTTCTGCTGGTAGGATTACGGCTGTCATACCCTATTTTGCCTATGGAAGAACCGACAAAAAGGATCAGCCTAGGGTACCAATTACTGCAAGGCTGATAGCCGACCTAATTTCTACCGCGGGTGCTGATAGAGTACTTACGATAGATTTACATGCAGGTCAGATACAAGGATTCTTTGATGTCCCAGTAGATGAACTTACCGCACTTCCCATATTGGCACGGTATATTAAGGATAAAGCGCTTGTTGACCCGGTGGTGGTGGGGGTTGATTTGGGTGCGATAAAGAGGGCAAGAGACCTTGCTCAGCGCTTAGGTGTTCCATTGGCGATCATAGAGAAAAGAAGAGTAGGGAATGAAGATCGGACAGAAACATTAAACGTAATCGGAGATGTTGAGGGCAAAATCGCAATAGCTTTGGATGATGAAATAGATACGGGTGGGTCTTTGTTATCCACAATTGAAACTCTTGAACGACAAGGTGTAACAGAAGTTTATGCTTGCTGCACGCACGGAGTTTTGTCTGGAAGTGCGAAGGAAAAATTGGCTCATAGCACTCTGAAAGAACTTATAATTACAGATACTTTACCCTTAAATAATGGCGCCAAATCAGCAAGAATAACGGTATTGTCAGTGGCTCCACTTTTAGGGGAGGCTATACACCGTATTCACGGAGGGATGTCCGTCGGATCAATGTTCCAATAGGCCTATACATGGCTGAGTTACTGGAATATCTGAAATCTGTCGACGCATAGGTATTTTGAGTATTATAAGTGGTCTACTTAATAGAATAACTGGCTCAAGTGATGATCAGATCAAGCGACTTAAGCAGGTTGTGGATCAAATAAACATACTGGAGCCATCATTCGGGAACCTTCCAGACGCTGATCTTAAGAAAACGTCCATCAGGCTTTCAGATGCGCTTTCAAATGGTAAGACACTTGACGATATCTTGCCGGAGGCTTTCGCTGCCGTTAGAGAAGCATCGAAAAGAACTATTGGCATGAGGCATTACGATGTGCAACTTATGGGCGGTATAGTACTGCATCAGGGTAAGATCGCCGAAATGAAAACAGGAGAAGGGAAGACTCTTGTGGCTACGTTGCCTCTTTACCTCAATGCGATACAAGGAAATGGGGCACATCTGATTACTGTCAACGACTACTTGGCCAGGCGTGATGCTCAGTGGATGGGGCCGATATATCATTCTCTGGGCCTAACTTTGGCAACTCTGCAACACAATGCGTCATTTCTTTATGATCCTGAATTTGATGGAGGCGATACCAACTTTAAGTATCTCCGTCCAGCCACTAGGCAAGAGGCTTATGCTGCTGACATAACCTATGGGACTAACAATGAATTCGGCTTCGACTATTTAAGGGACAATATGGCCGTTGCGATTAAGGATGTTGTCCAGAGGAATCTGAATTTTGCCATCGTTGATGAAGTAGACAATATCCTAATTGATGAAGCTAGAACGCCATTAATTATCAGCGGATCCGCTAGGCAATCTACAAAAATGTATTACACCATGGCCAAGTTGGTGCCTAGATTGATAATCGATGAAGATTACAATTTTGAGGAAAAGGAACGCACTGTGGTTCTTACAGAGGATGGCATGTCCAATCTGGAACGCCTACTGAATGTTGATAACTTATATGACCCTCAGAACTATGTTCTGACGCACTATGTTGAAAATGCACTTAGGGCTAATGTGGCATACCAACGGGACAAAGACTATGTGGTGCAACAAGGAGAGGTGATTATAGTAGATGAGTTTACTGGCCGGCTAATGCCTGGGCGACGCTATGCTGAGGGCTTACATCAGGCGATTGAAGCAAAAGAGAACATCCAAGTGAGGCAAGAAAGCCTAAGTTACGCGACTATAACTTTGCAAAATTACTTCCGAATGCACTCTAAGCTTTCAGGCATGACTGGCACAGCCTCCACTGAGGGAGAGGAATTTTGGAAGATATATAAGCTTGATGTTATTCCAATACCAACCAATAAGGTGATGATTAGAGAGGATCTTCGCGACGCTATTTATAAGAATGAGGACTCCAAGTTTCAGGCAGTGGCTAACAAAATAGACGAGTTGAACAAAGAAAGAAGGCCTGTTTTGGTTGGCACGACTTCAATAGAAGCTTCCGAACGGTTAAGCAATATTCTTAAACGCCGAGGAGTTGTACATCAGATACTTAATGCCAAACAACATGAAAAAGAAGCCTCTATCATTGCTCAGGCAGGTCGCTTGGGTGCTGTTACGGTTGCGACTAACATGGCTGGAAGGGGAACAGATATAGTATTGGGAGGATTTCCAGAGGGTAGAGGCTCGCAAGATTGGGAAGAGGAAAACAGGTCGGTGATTGACCTTGGTGGTTTATATATTATAGGGACGGAACGGCATGAGGCACGGCGTATTGACAATCAACTTCGAGGACGCGCTGGGAGGCAAGGGGATCCTGGCAGTACCAAGTTTTACATATCACTTGAAGATGAATTAATGCGTAGATTTGGAGGAGAGCGCGTAAAAAAAATAATGGAGTGGGCTGGTTTAGAGGATGACGTTCCGGTTGAATCGAGGATGGTATCTAAAGCGATAGAGAGTTCGCAAGTTAAGGTTGAGGCTTTTAATTTTGATGTAAGGAAGCATCTTGTCGACTATGACGATGTTGCTAACGCGCACCGCGACGTTATTTATGCGGATCGGCATAGGGCACTATCGGAAGCTGATCTTAAACATAACATAAAGGACATGATTCACAATGAACTTGACGCGATAATTGGGGCACATACCAATGATCGTGATAACGAAAATTGGTCAATTGACACTATGGAAGCCGAACTGGTGGCGATAATGCCACTCCCTGCTAATATAAACTTAGAAAACATCGAAAATATGCGCCCTTCAGAAATGTTTGATGCATTAAGTGAGCACGCGGATATACTTTACGAAGAGAACGAAGCGAAGATTGGGTCCGTTAATATGAGAACCTTAGAGCGGATTTTGATGTTGAGGGTGATCGATTCTCACTGGATTGAGCATCTCACCAGTATGCAAAATTTGCGTCAAGGCATAGGGCTACAAGCATATGGACAGAGGGATCCATTGGTTATGTATAAGAAAGAAGCACATGTTCAATTTGGCGACCTTCTTGGTCGAATACAGCATGATGTCGTGCATACTATATTTCGCGTTGGTGCTACATCAACAAATGAATTTTCAAGGGGGGGTAGTTCCAGTAGAGGCCCTGTAACATCTACCAAATTCGCTTCAAATTCACTGCTAGATCAAGCGGCCACAAAATCTCCTGTCAACGGAGCTGGTTTATCGCCATCAGGTTTTGGTAAAGTCGGCCGGAATGATACGTGCCCATGTGGAAGCGGCAAGAAATTTAAGAAATGCCATGCCGCACTAGTGTAGTGCTCATAAATGGGGAAGTAATTGATTCCTCGCATTATTTCATTAAGCAGTCTTAAGCTTGCATCTGTAAAAGATTTTTTGAACAATGACAACTGTTATTAACTATGACAAAAGTAAAGTGGCGGAACTTGCAGCTAGCGATGTTGTAAGTGCCTTGAAAGCTGCTATAGATGATGGTGTTCCTTGGCCAAAAGCCCTCCTAGACGCTGTTAGGAAGTGGCCTTTAGCAGAAGAAAAGTTTAAGGGTGTTCACTATAAGTACCTTTTGCTTGGAGAGGCGTTCGATTGGCTTGTCCTTGCGGCTAGACTCTTGGATGATATGAATGATGTGGTTTCGGAAGATGAGAAAGTGTCCTTTTTGTTCGATGGTCATTTCATAGATCAATTTACAAGAGAAGATTTTTATAATCTGATAGGTCCTGAGAAACGAGTATCTCTCTTAAATTACCGTTATGGAGTCACAGTTGAACAGGCTCTGATTTTGTCAATTGAGGATGCGATTAGGAAGGAGCGGCGTTCGCTTAGTCTTCCTGATTCGGATGATTTATCCGACAAGGCGTTTCAGTACATTTATGGCGATACGCAAAGAGGTTTGTTGCGAATCTTTCGGAAGAAAATGGGGCGTACTGATCGCAATTCCATAACGGTTACTGAACTTAAAGAGTTTACATATTGGTTATTCAGCCGCAGAGTTCAATCTTCTGAAAGTGCTAGGATTGCTAGCGACACGAAGAAAGGTTTGGCTAGACTATCTCTTATGCTTGATCGAGCTTGAAATGTGACGTCGCTAGGACATTAGCTAAAGAGTTAACTATCTGTGCTGATTTACCGTTAGCGCCCCAGTTGTTTAAGAATGTCTCTTAACCGGTTCTGTCTTTCAAGTGATGTTTTCAAACGTTCACGTTCACGTTCGACTACTTCAATTGGGGCGCGGGATGTAAAATTATCGTCATTAATTCTCGTATTCAAACTTGCACCTAATTGTTCCGCTGATAGGAGCTCTTCTTCCAGTCGATTTCGTTCGGCATTTAAATCAACGGTATCTGGCATATAAATAAACGCAGTAGCATTTCCTACCACTAGTGAAACTGCCTCACTTTTGTCAAATGCCTGATTGGACTCGACGATATCTAGCACGTTAATGCGGGCTAATTTCCTTATTAACTCAGATTCTTCACTGATAATTGGTTTTGCAGAATCAGTTGTTATTACTGCCCTCAACCTGTGTTGTGGCGCTACTTGTAATTCAGCTCGCAGGTTTCGCACCGCATGGACTATTCCTATTATAGTGTCAACTTCTTGTTCGACCTCCGTTTCTATGAAGCCTTTAATATGGGTTGGATAGGGAGCTATCGAGATCGATTCGGGTTTGAATTCTTCTTCGGGAAGAACACTTATTAATCTTTGCCAAAGGTCCTCGGTCAGGAAGGGCATAAAAGGGTGCAAAAGCCTTAGGGTGCGTTCCAAAACATGACCTAGTACCATAGGCGGCTTTTGATCTCCTTGGCCTATTCTTACCTTAGCCATTTCAATATACCAATCTGCGAACTCGGCCCAAAGAAAGTTGTACAGTTCTCTTTGAGCCTCACCAAATTGAAAATCATTAATGAGTTGATCTACTTTCTCAGTCAATCTGTGATGCCTGCTTAGTATCCATCTGTCTTCACGGTGTGTTAACCCTTGCAAGGTGGCCCATCCAGATAGTGTATTCGCCTGTTTCAGCGAGCCCACCACGAAGCGGCTCACATTCCAAAGTTTGTTGGCGAAATTACGTGCTCCATCTAGTTTGTCATCACTCAGGCGACTATCGTTCCCTGGTGTAGTGCCTGTTGTGAGAGCAAAACGCAAAGCATCTGCCCCGTATGTTTCAATTAACTGGAGAGGGTCTAGCACATTGCCTCGGCTTTTGCTCATTTTAGATCCATGAGCGTCCAATACCAAGCCGTGGAGATATACGGTTTTAAATGGGATGTTGCCAGTATTCTCTAGCCCCAGCATTATCATTCTTGCAACCCAAAAGAATAAAATGTCGTGACCGGTTTCCATGACTGTTGATGGATAAAAGTAACTCAGGTCTTCTGTTTTGTTGGGCCATCCCAAAGTGGAATGAGGCCATAGACCCGAACTAAACCAAGTATCCAGAACGTCAGGATCTTGCTTAATGGAGGCTGATCCACATTTGCTGCAGTGAATCGGAGTTTCTACTTCCACAGTAATTTCTTCACATGTTTCGCAGTACCAAACTGGTATTCGATGGCCCCACCAGATTTGTCGACTAATACACCAGTCTCTTATGTTTTCCATCCAATTGAGGTAAACACGTGTGAAACGTTGTGGGACTATATTTATACTGCCGTCATTTATCGCTTTTATTGCTGGCTTAGCAAGCGGCTTCATTTTTATAAACCACTGCTTACTCACTATTGGTTCCACGACCGAGTCACAGCGGTCACAATGTCCTATGGACATCTTGTGGACCTCAGTTTTGTCTAATAGCCCTTCCTGGTTTAGTCTTTCCATCACAGCCTTGCGCGCTTCTTGCATGTCTAGGCCAGCGTAGGGTCCGGCTTCCTCATTCAGGGTACCATTTTGGTTTAGTATATTTATTATCGATAGGTTATGCCTTTGACCTATTTCGAAGTCTACAGGATCGTGTCCTGGAGTGACTTTAAGGGCTCCCGTTCCAAACCCTATCTCCACCGCTTCATCAGCAATGATAGGGACTACTCTTTGGGTTATAGGCAGTACTACTTTCTCCCCCACAAGAGTTGCGTATTTTGGATTATCTGGATGCACAGCCACCGCGGTATCCCCTAGCATAGTTTCGGGACGGGTTGTAGCTACGGTGATGTGTTGGTTGCTTCCTTGTATCGGATAACGAATGTGGACTAGGTTGCCATTCTCATCTTGGTGTTTTACCTCTAAGTCTGACAGAGCAGTCTCACAACGTGGACACCAGTTAATTATGCGCTCGCCTTGGTAAATTAATCCTTTATGGTACAAATTTACAAAAGTATGTAGGACAGCGTTGCTAGGCTCTGGATCTAGGGTAAATCTTTTCCGGGTCCAGTCACAAGAGGCTCCGAGGCGTTGATGTTGCCGGTCAATTGTGTTGCCATATTCGCTTACCCAGTCCCAGACTTTTTCTGTAAACCTTTCTCTGCCAAGTTCGTGACGAGTTTTGCTTTCATTTCTTAAAAGTGTCCGTTCTACGACCACTTGAGTTGCAATGCCAGCGTGATCGGTTCCGGGTAGCCATAGTGTGGGATCGCCTTTCATTCGGTGCCAGCGAGCCATTGCATCTTGGATTGAAGCCGTTAATGCATGCCCCAAGTGTAGTTGCCCAGTGACGTTGGGTGGGGGCATGATAATCACAAACGGATTCTTTGCCCAATCTATAGTCGGAGTAAAGTAGCCCTTATGCTGCCAAAATTGGTAGAGCTTCTCCTCAACGTGGTGGTCATACGCTTTTGGGAATTCTGTATCGCTATTGTAGGTAGTCATCATTCAATCCACAGTCGCAATTGTACCATTATTCAAGTTTGAATCTAATTTGCAACAACGGAAATATTCTGATAATTGCAATACTAAGTCTTAATAGTCGCTGTTGCCATTAAGGCAGCGCCTACGACGGTTGCATTACCGCCAAGACGACTTTTCACAATTTCTACGTCGGTGTCTAGTGCGTTAGTCGTGTGAACCCTTATCATATCTATTAGTTTTTCTGTGCCTTCTATAACGCCGCCACCTAGTATGATTTTGCTTGGATTGAAAATGTTCACTATAGATTTAACGCCGACTGCCAAGTATTCTGCAGTACATTCCATTAGCTCTGTAGCCAATGGGTCATTTTGTTGGAATGCCTGAGATACAGTTGCGGCGCTTATGTCCTCGATCTTCCCATGAGCTAATTCCAGCATGACGGCACCTATTACTGGGTTCAGCATCACAACTTTCTGGGCTCTGCTTGCTATTCCCCAGCCCCCTGCCATTGATTCTAGGCAGCCTCGATTTCCGCATCTACAAAGTGGTCCGTTAACATCAATTGTGGTGTGCCCTAATTCTCCTGCGTACCCTGACTTACCAGATAGCAGTCTACCCTCAGTTATTATTCCACAACCGATACCAGTACCAACAAATAAACAAACTAGGTCGTTCGTATCTTTACCAACTCCACTATGCCATTCTGAGAAGACTGCTGCGCGCACGTCATTTGTTACGAAGCTAGGGATATTAAAAGCATCTTGTAGGATTTGTTTGAGAGGCACCCCTGTCCATTTTTTGAGATTGGGGGATGTCACTACTATGCCGCTATCCTTTTCGATCAAGCCGGCTGCCCCAACTCCTATAGCTACAGAAGTAGCTCCGGGCACGTTTTGAAGGTGTTTTACACTGGTTGAGATGCGGTCTATGAATTGAACAA
>Ga0114996_10000270_pt1 | contig 72825 bp, 70 predicted proteins | sample ArcticOcean_MG_C_4_FD_87039 | JGI IMG/M metagenome (GOLD analysis project Ga0114996, IMG submission 87039) | Marine microbial communities from western Arctic Ocean - ArcticOcean_MG_CB4_134 | ecosystem: Environmental > Aquatic > Marine > Oceanic | place: Arctic Ocean: Canada Basin | collected...
CTCCGTAGTCCGCTCAGGAACTTCTGGGCGTTGCGCATGGCGTCCATGGAGGGGAGACCGTCACGGCCTTCGTAGACGACTGATATTGGGCCGTTGAATCCGCCGTCTTTGAGGATGGTAAATATCTTTCGGTAGTCGACCCACTCTTCCTCACCGCTGGTGATCTTGTAGATCTTTGTGCGGACCATCTCGGCGCGGTGAAGTGATTGACCGATGTACTGGTAGATATCGTGCGACTCACGACCGGGGTCATCATCACGGCCCGACGCGCCTAGTCCGCCGCGGAACTGCCCCGTATCCAGAATGTGCGTGAAATGTGGTGAATCCACATCGTCCAACATGCGGAGTATCTGTCCGCCGGTGGCCGGGAACATACCGTGGTTGTGATTGTGCAATCCAACCTTCACGCCAACGGAACCGGCGTGCTCTGCCGCGATCTTGAATCGATCTCGAGTGCGAGGCCACGCGTCCTCATCGGACTCTCCATCATCAGGCGCACATCCGATTAGCCGGATGAACGGGATCTTCATGTGGCTACACACCTCTGTCCAGCGACGTATTGCCGCCGCATGACCTTCGTCATCACCGTTCATGCCCTGGCCGAAGCCACCAATTACTCCGATGTAGCCAATTGGCATCCTAAGGTCGTCACAATGCTTCCGCAGCCGGTCCAGATACTCGAGATCGGTAGACGCAAATTGGCGATCTTCAAGATCGACGCCGTCGTAGCCGAGATCTTTCGCAATCGAAATCAGCTCGAAGAGGTCGTACTCGCCCTTTGGCACGCTGTCTTTGAACGATAGCGTTTGCATGTAGATATCGATGACTGTGCCTCTCTACATCTCGTGCCGGGTGAGAAGATCGCGCAGGTATGTGTTTGCCAGTGGGACTGCTGCCGGCTCATCGAGCTCGTCTTGCCCTTCGAATACGAGTGACATCCAGCCGTTGTAGCCAACATTCTTCAGGATCGGCATGATGCGCTCGTAGTTAAGCCACGCCTCTTTGCCGGATGCGATGCGATAGATCTTGGCTCGAACGTGAACAGCGCGTGGTGCGCTGGTCTCAATGCTGCCGTAGAAGTTGTACTGGGGGTCTTCCTGGCCGCGCTCACCAAACGATGCGCCGGGGGAGCCTCGGTACTGGCCGGTGTCCAGGATGTGTGAGTAGTACTCGTCACCCACCTCGTCAAGGATGCGAATTACCTGATCACCAGTTGCCGGGATGCAGCCATGGTTGTGATTGTGCAAGGCGCAGACCACATGCTTTGAACGTCCATGTGCCACCACAGTATTCGTTGCCTTAACAAGCTGCGGCCAGGCGTCCTCTTCCGTCTGGCCTTCGTTGAGCCAGCCACCGAACAGTCGGACCATTGGGATACCCATGCGCGCTGCGACGTCAATCCACTTCTTGCAGTTCTCAATCTGGGCCTCGTAATCATCGCCAGTCTGCAAGAAGTTGTTGCTGATGCCGATGTATGGGATGTGGAGTCCACGGGCCAGGCAGAGATGCCGGATGTGCTCAAGGTAGTCATCGTCTGTAGACGCGAAGTGTGCGAAGTGGATATCCACTCCATCCATCTTGTACTCGTACGCCTTATCGATGATGCCTTCGAGGTCGATCTCGCCCGCTTTGAAGGTGTCCCGGTAGGAAAGTGACTGGAGGCTGAGTTTGATCATTGGTTGTTGCGCCTGCTCGTGCTGATGTTGAGGAATGAAATCGAGCGCAGAGTAACATAGGGCGCCGCTGCTCAATTCCCGTATTTACGCTCATTTAGAGACAAGTTTTATGAAACAGATCGATGCCCACCTCCACGTCTGGTCGAACGACCCGGTCAAGTTCCCGTTCAGGCCAAGCACGCCGGAATCAATAGCTCAGGGAGATGCTGAGTTCTTACTGGATCTGCAGTCTGAAGTTGGCGTAGACGGTGCGCTCATAGTGCAGCCGATTCATCATGAGTTCGATCATTCATACGTAAATGACGTGCTGGCCCGGTACCCGGACAAGTTCGTAGGCATGGCGTTGGCGGACCCGAAAGCTGACGATCCGACCGCCGCGCTGCAAGTCCTCAAGGATGAGCACGGCTATCAGGGTGTGCGGCTCAATCCAGGGTTATGGCCGGACAGCGAATCGATGGATGGATCAATTGGTGACCGATTGATGTCATTCTGCGCCGACAATGGATGGGTCGTCGGCTTCCTGATTGAGCCAACGCACTTCGCACAGGTTGATGCGCTACTGACTCGACATCCCGAGACCAAGGCGATCATCGATCACTTCGGTAGCGTCACGCCCGGTCAAACAAATGAGATCGATGAACTACTGGCGCTGGCAAAGCACCCCAACCTGTACGTGAAAGTATCTCGATTCCCGGTGCAGTCGGATTCTGAGTGGCCGTACTCAGACATGTCGAAAATCTTTCATCACCTGATCGTAGCGTATGGAGTTGATCGGCTCATGTTTGCCACTGACTTCCCCCACGTCGTGGCTCAATGCGGGTATGCTCGCGGCTGGCAGATAGCCGATCACGTGGAGCCAGCGCTGACGGACGAGCAGCGAACGTGGCTAATGGGCGGCACGGTAACGAATTTGTTCAACGGATGGGGCGATTAGCGTTCGCTTCGGATATACGACCTCCAGGGTTTTGGCAGGGATTAGGAGAAAGACGTCAATGACTACCGCATCTGAACAGCAACACTCCCACGCACCGGCAGCCGCCAATCGTATGACGGCCGCCGCCCAGAAGTTCCTGGAGGTGCTCTCTTCCGGCCAGCGTGACACCGCATCATTCGATTTCAAAGGTGACGAGCGGTACGTCTGGAACTACACACCCGTCGAGCGCAACGGCTTGATGATTAGAGACATGGATGACGCCCAACGAGGGGTAGCGTTCGATCTCATGGCAACTGGACTTTCAGATTCTGCCATTGCCACCGCACATCAGATCATCTCTATCGAGAAAGAGCTTGGGGAGTCGGAAGCCGCTGAGAACAGCGACAGTCCGTGGACACGTTCATCGGAGCGATACTGGTTCAGTGTATTCGGCGAGCCAGGAGGCGATGCTCCATGGGGCTGGCGAGTTGGCGGACACCACGTTTGCCTTCACTACACCGTTGTAGATGGCCAGCTTGTAACGCCTAACCCGTTCTTCTTCGGCGCAAACCCTGCAGAAGTGAGGCACGGCGAACGAAAAGGCCTCCGAACGCTTCCGGAGATAGAGGACATCGCCCGATCTATCGTGACAGGCTTCAACGCCGATCACCGCTCGATTGCAGTAGTTGATGGCGACACGCCACAGGACATCCTCACCAAGAGTTACCGAACCGCAGACCCTGCTGCGACACCAGTAGGTCTCGCATATTCCCGAATGGACGCCGATGCACGTGAGCGACTCGTAAACCTCATGAAGGTCTACGTGAATCGCAACTCCGATGATCTGGCTGCGAACGTATGGGGCAAGATTGAAGCCGCTGGATTTGATGACGTGACCTTCGCATGGGCGGGCCCTGATACACCCGGCCAGGGTCACTACTACACGATTAGAGGCAAGCAATTCCTCATCGAGTACGACAACACCCAGAACGGCGCCAACCACATCCACTCAGTCTTCCGCGACTATGAGAACGACTGGGGCGAAGATGTGCTGGCCGCGCACTACGTTGTTGGTTCGCACCACTAGGGTGTGACTGCGGCGCTCGGTGCGGGCTGGAAGCCCGCACTACATCGGGAGGGCGGGGCAAGCCCCGCGGCTACCGGTGACGTGGCTGTTCAATGTGCCCGGGCGGCAGGCACCAACTAACCCAGACCTACCACCATGAATACGCCTACTAGCGTGACCGCCAGACCTTGTGCAGAGCGGCGAGTTAGCTTTTCTCCGAGGAATATTACGGACAGTGGGACGATGAACAGCGGCGAACTGCTGATGAGGATGGCTGTGGTGCTGGCGTCTGATCTGTCGACCGCGATGATGAAGCTGATCAGCGCGCCACCAAGGAAGAGTCCAGAAATGAAGATGCGGATGCCGTCTTCACGTTTGATTGGTAGTGGGCGCGCTGGTGCCCAAAATATGACTGCCGTTGCGTAGAGTGCGAATACGACTATGTGGGCCACCACGTTGGCGGCAAAGACGTCGTTAGCTTTGAGACCCTCGTCGTACATGAGCAGGCTGATGGCCCATGTTGACCCGGCAAGGATTGCGAGCACGGGCGCCGAAAGCAAGTCACTAAGGCCGCTGAATGACGGTCGGTTAATTCGAATATCGCCCGTGACGTTGGTCAGGTAAACGCCAATCATAATCAGTGCACCGCCCGCCCACGCGAAAGCGGCAACGTTTTCATTGAGGATCAGCCAGCCGCCAAGGGTAGATAGCAATACGAACGTCGCAGTCGCAGTCGTGAAGTTGCGACCTACATCCCCAATGGTGATCGACCGTAGGATGGCGACGTCCCCGGTGGATCCAATCAAGGCTCCACCCATTAGTAGTGCGGCATCTCGACCACTAATCCCCGGTATCTCGTCAAAGGTTCCAGCGATTGCCGCCGCAATAAGCCCCATGCCGGCGGCAATGAAGATGTAGATGGCGTTTATCCGTACGGCGCGCACCCGTACAGTTGCCGATTTCACGATGATGCCGGAGATAGCCCAGCCTAGCGCCCCACCAAGGGCTGCCAATTCGCCCACTCCCATCATGCGAGGTTCTTGATCTGACAAACGACGCTGCGGCGTGACCTATTCGTAGACGTTATGGTCAATTGTGTGGGATTCGATGTACTTCCAGTCGAGTTCCAAGCCCATGCCTGGCTTGTCAGACACTTGAACGTGACCATTCTCGTCGATGGCGTCCAGATCGTCGTTGTAGCCGTCCAGATAGATGGGGGCGTGAACAAAGTTCTGGCACTTCGGATGCACCAGACCAAGTTCGTAGAAGTTTGAGTTCCGCATCGCCGCCATGCAATGCCTTCGTGATGCACCTGGACCATGGGGTTCAACGTCAAGGCCAAGGCCCTCTGACGCGTGTGCGATCTTCATGACGCCGGTAATACCGCCGTCATAGTCCTGGTCGATCCGCACGAAGTCGGTGCCGTCGGCAAGGATAAAGTCCATGTGCGGCTCAAGCCCTCGCTGGTGCTCAAGTTGCAACAGTGGAGTTTTGATGATCTCGCGAAGCTTGCGGTGGGCAAACGCAGATACACCGCCATCCTTGAACGGGTCTTCGTACCAGTAGTAACCCCACTCGTCGCACGCTCGGCCAACTTTGACCGCATCGCCAAATGTCTTATACGCACAGAATGGGTCAAGCATCAAGTCCATCTTGTCCCCGACGCGCTTACCCACTTCCTCAACCACGGCGATCTGCTTATCAAGCGATGCGTCCTGCCAGGGATGGATCTTGTAGGCCCGGTAGCCAATGTCGTAGCACTGCTCCGCAAAGTCGGCATACGCCTCAGGACTGCTTAGGCCACCGGGATGATCGTCTCCGACGTACGTGGAGGCGTAGGCGGGGAATGATGTCCTGTACTCGCCCAGCAGCTGGTAGATAGGAGTCTCGAAATATTTCCCCGCCGCATCCCAGAGCGCCATGTCCACCTGGGACATTCCCATGCGGGCGTGCTGTCGGAGCGCCTGCTTGGCGTCGTTGTAGATCGTCTCTCGAGCCAGGATGTTTCGGCCCAGTGTTGATCCGATGAACATTGGCAACGCTGAGTACTCAGTTTTACTTCCGCCAACGTACTCACCAACAACGTCCGTGTCAGTGTGAATGCGAATGGCCATCTGAGATGAGACACGAGTTGCTCCCGGCTCGTATATCGGAATCCCAATGGTCGATTCTGATCCGATGTCTTTGAGCTCGTAAGTGAACTCATTGACTTCCACTTTTTTGATAATTGGAACGGCCATTGAATTGCCTCCGCTGCGGTCCTCAGTTTTTGTTCACGGGTTGAAGGGGGGCTTAGGATACTCTTTCGCATCGTTCGTATCGGCCCAGTTGCAAGCAATTACAGGAGAATTAGTGCCCTCGCCCCAACACCATTCCGTGATCGTCATTGGCGCTGGCCCCGGCGGCCTGGGCATTGGGGCGCTGCTTGAGGGATGGCGACCGCATCTGATGGGCGAGGTTCCACCACGATTCGCGGCGTATGGCGTTGGTAAGCACCTTCGAGATCACGGAGAAGAGCTACTGACCGTCGATATGGAACAGATGGTTGGCGCTGGCATAAAGCCATTCGATCTATTCCGAATTCTTCACCACCCCACAAACGAGTATTACGGCAGCGGAAATGCGGTTCTTGGGTTTCATAAAGTCGATCCTATTGATTGGCTGATGATCTCCGATTCGCTCCCTGGCGGACTTTGGAATGACGTGCCCCGAAAGCAGCTCACGTTATCGCCAGGTCACTGGATGGAATTGGCTCCGTTCCGCCTCGACGCGTTCTTCAAAGAGACAGGGCTCGACATCGACCCCAACGCACTGATCGAGAAGAAGCATTTGGTCCCGTACTATCACTGGTTCGCAGAAAAAGCGGGTTTGTCACAGCGAGGACTATTTGGATATACGGTGACTCGAGTCGGTCGATCGGAAGCTGGTGGGTTCAGCGTCTCGGTTTCTGAGAACCCCACCGAAAACACGTTGGAGTACACGAGCGATTTCATCGTATTTGGCGTTGGCCCCAGAACCCATATCAGGTCACTCGATGTGCCCGGGGCAAACCTGCCGTACGTGAGTCATCACTACGATCATTGGGACGACCATCCAGGCGATCGCGTGCTGATAATTGGCGGCGGGCGCTCAGCTGACTGGGCAGCGACAGAGCTATACGACGCCGGACGCACCGTGACGTACGTGATGCGAGGAGATGAGGCGACACACCTCCGACTCATCGAGGATAGCCAGTACCTTCCGTACTACCAGCGCATTCGAGAGATCATTGAGTCCGATACCGGTCGGTTTGTTCGCCACTACGGCGAGCAAGTGGCGCAGTTCAAGGACGATCAGGCAATCGAGTTGGGCAGTGGTGAAATCGTAGACGTGGATCATGCCATCGTGGAGATCGGTGGAGAGCCAGCCTACGATTTATTGAGCGATCTGGGGCCATTGACCATGGTAGAGGGACGAGACAAATACCGACTCCAACTCATGCAGATTGTGGTGAATCCGGCGACGTTCGAGTCAGTGGATGTGCCAAATCTCTATCCGGCGGGGTACCTGCCTGAAGGAATGGGAATATCAGTGCTTGGTATGCACGGGAACGTCTACCCGATGGCGGCCGATATTTTGCGCAAGCTGGGGCGGCTGTAGTCAAGAGATAGGTTTAGATAGCCCGAATGATTATGGCGGCGATCACAAACACCACTGTGATGACTGAAATTGGCGTCATGAACGCGGCGAAGCCTTTGTAGGCAAGCGCGTACTTGTCCTGCAGTTGCGTCTGAGAGACGGTGCCGGTTCGCTGGAACTCTGAAGCAACCTGCAGAAGGCCCAGCGGAATGAATCGACTGCGCCAGACCGTACCAGCGAGCAATGCGACCATCGCGATGATGATTCCACCCGCCAGAGCGCCCTTGAAGTATGAGTTGCCGAACACGATGCCGCTCCACGCTGCACCGAGACCGGTGCCCAGCACTCCAAACATGATCGTAGCAGTAATGATGCCTACGTATCCAGGGAGCTTCAATCTCTAGTCCCCGGAGGCACCAGAACCAGATCCCAACGGTTCCATTGGGACTTCCGGAATGATTCTCAGGTTGTCAGGTTCCTTGTCCCAGTCTGGGATGAGAAGACGGCGGGTGGGTTGAAGTATCGCGATTGAAACTGCACCGGCCAGGGAGAATCCAGCCGAGAGCCAGATGGCTGTGGCGTAAGAACCGGTGAGGTCGAATGAAAACGCGCCCATGACTCCGCCCAGCGCCATGCCCAGATTTGCGCCAAACAATTGCCATCCGATGGTATGGCCCTGCGGAGCCTGGCCGTAGTACTGACGATTGATCACAGGGAAGATTGTGCCTTCTCCGCCATAACCAATGGCGAAGGCGACCGCGAACACGTAGAACGCCAACGTGGAGTCGGCGCTCAACAGCAGAAGAACGGTCACTCCCTGCAGGATGTACGAAACGAACATCACCCATTTGGAGCCGACTCTATCGCTGAGGATGGGCGAGAACAAACGAGTCAACAGGCTGACGCCCGCGAGCGTGCTCAAAACACCGGCAGCTACATTTGCATCAAGTCCCTCGTGAATTGCCATCGGAACGATCATTACCAAGATGACCGCGTGCCCCACGCAGCCCAGGAAGTGGATATTGATCAAGTTCCAAAAGGAATTAGTGCTTCTGATGTAGTGCACATACTTTTGCTTGATTTGAGGTGACGCCTTCTCTACGTTCAACGTATCGGCATCGCCTTCACGCCATCCGTAAGGCTTCTTTCCGGCGTCCTCTGGACTATTTCTGAACCAGAGCATTGTTAGCAGGATGATTGCGGTCCCGCCGAACCCGCCGGTGACGAATGCAGTTGTCCAGCCGTAGGAGTTAATCAAGGCAGACATGATTTGGATTCCCGCAACCGGACCGAGCCCCCATGAGATCCAGAGGATTCCGGTGCCGGCGCCAAGGCTTCTCCGGAACCAGACCGTAACGGCCGGCAGAACGGGGATCAGAAATAGCGACTGGGCGATGCCCAGCAGTACGCTGTAGGCGAGATAGAGATGCCAGATTGATGAAATGTATGCCGTGCCAATCATCCCGGCGAGGAAGATTGCTGATCCCAGCATCATTGCTTTGCGGGCGCCAACTTTTCCAGCAATTCGATCCGCAAATGGACTGAAGAATCCGGTAACAATAAACGAGAGAGCGAATGCAATGGCGATGGAGCTATTGCTCCACCCATGCTCCTGCACTAACGGGTCGATGAATACCCCAAATGCGGCACGCAAACCTGCGCCCACCATTTGAACTACTGCGGAGATCGCGACGATCAACCACGCGTAGTGGTAGTACTTGCTTTTCGCGAGGTGGGTTGAAAAAGGAAATAGTTGTCTAAGCATTGAACGTTCTTGAAATCACTCCGCCGGAAAAGTTATCACCGGCAGCATGAACGTGCGGCGGTTTGCGGGATGAATCTGATCACTCAACAATCGTGATTTTGTGGTTTTTGATCCAATCCCAATCCCACTCATATCCCAGCCCCGGCAACGTCGGCGCCACTAACTGTGCATTGTCGTCAGGCTCCATTTCTTCTGAGTAGCCCCACTGAGTCGAGTGCTTGGGGAGCCACCATTCGAAGTAAGCGCAGTTTTCGATTGAAAACATAACGTTCAGGTTTGCCGCATCCAGAGACGAGTTCTTCGTAGTTCCAATCTCGCAGTTCACCCCGAAGCCCTCGCACAGAGATGCAAGCTTCTTTAGGCCAGTAATGCCCAGTTTTCGTGAAGTTCCTCGAGGAAGCGCAGCGCGGCCAGTCTTGACCGTTTCAGCCGCCTGAGTAAACAGGAATCCCGGTGCATCGCTCAGGCAGAGCGGTGTTTTCAGTGTATCTGTGAGCTTCTGTATGTCCTGAGACCTCTCAAACGGGAGTGGGTCTTCAAACCAGTAGAAATTCATCTCATCCAGAGCAGCGCCAATCTCTAATGATTGGGCAAGGTCATAGCCGCTGTTGGGGTCAAGCATGAGTGTGAAATCGTCGCCTACGAACTCACGCACCTTTGTGACCATCTCGAGCACCTCAGCGGTACTCATCGTGCCCGGATGGATCTTGTATGCCTTGTGCTTTTCACTAATCAGGTACTCAGCCTCGGTGACGTAAGACTCCGGCGTGCTCTGGCGCGGCGGATACGTGGCGTAGACATCCACGGCATTGCGAGCGGTGCCCAGCATCTTGTGGATTGGCATGCCAGCCTCTTGCCCTGCAATATCCCAGAGACAAACGTCCACAATCGAATAGGCCGGATACAGATCGGGAGAGCCGCCGCTTAACGATGGCATCTGATTCCACAGCCACTCCCGGTCGTTAGAGTCTTTCCCAACAACAACAGGCTTCAGGACTTTCAGAATCCGTTCAACCTGATCCCGGTCCACGTCGTTGGTTCCATCACCAATCGCACATGTGCCTTGAATTCCGTCTTCGGTCATAACCCGCAAAAGAGCGCTTTCGACATCGCCACCAATGTGAGAGCGCTGATCTGCCAACGGCGTAACGGGCATTGAGCGCTCGATGATGTCGACTTGAAGATCGGTAATTTTCATTGTTTCGGTTGAGCTTTCTACAGGGACCTAGATAAGTGCAATTGCTTTTGTCATACCAGCGGTCCAGCCACCGTCAACGTTGTAAGCAGATCCAGTTACGAATGATGAGTCATCGCTGGCGAGAAACAACGCTACTTCTGCGACGTCCTCTGGGTCCCCGATGCGGCCGACGGGTGCGATTCTTCCAGCGAATACGCGGCCATCAGGATTCTCATTCAGGTAGGGCGATGCCATGTCCGTATCAATCCAGCCGGGGCAGATGCAATTTACCCTGACACCATCATCGCCGTGATCGATTGCCATTGCCCGAGTCAGTTGCATCGCAGCACCTTTCGTGGCGCAGTAGCCTGCGATATCTGACTCCGCATAAAAACTGTTTGCTGAAGCTGTGATGATGAACGAACCGCCGCCTGAAACACGCATTGCAGGGATTGCGTATTTGCCGCACAGGAACGCGCCTTTTGCATTTACATTGAACATAACATCCCAATCGTCTTCAGACAGGTCAATCACGTTGCCATCGCGCATGATTCCGGCATTGCTGAACACAACATCCAGCCGGCCAAATCGCTCAACGACACTTGAAACCATCTCTTTCACGCTCTCGCCATTGGTAACGTCCACGGTATGAGCGTGAATCGATTCAGAATCAGCGGCAGTTTCAGCCACTCCGGCGGCGTTGATGTCAGCAGCAATCACCGTTGCGCCTTCGCTGGCGAATCTGCGTGCGCTCGCTCGCCCAATACCGCCGCCAGCGCCTGTGACGATTGCTACTTTGCCTTCAAGTCTCATACGTAATCTCCCTGCGTTCGTTCGGAAGATGCGAGTTTAGCTGAGTTGAGAGACCGAGACGCTACGCCTCGGTCGCTCCAACTTGCGCCGTTTCCTTGTTTCGAAGCGAAGGGTGAACCGGCCTGGTCACAAATAAGATCAATATGGAGGCGCACCATGCCAGAACCGCTAACCCAACAAACGCCCAGCGATATGTATCTTGAATGTCGAATTGCAGACCCACAAGAAATGGTGCAGCCGACATCGACGCACCCATCATCACGGATGAGAGTCCAAGAATCGTGCCGAACGCTTTTGATCCGAAATAATCGCCACGCATCGCGTGCAATATTGGCGTACGTCCACCAAATCCAATGCCCCAGACAACTGCAAACAGGAGGGCCGTGGGGTATCCGGTCGTGAAGGCGAGAATCAGCGCCCCGAATCCCTGAATCGCGGTAAAGAATGAAATTGGGTATTGCTTAGAGAACTTGTCGCCAATAAATCCCCCGGCCATCTGAAAGGTGAACGCCACAATGGCCAGAACAGGAATGATCGTCGCCGCTGTAATTGGATCAATTCCAACGTCGTTCAAGTGCAGCAGAAGGTGGGCTGAGACAGCGGAAGTGCTGAAGTTCACCAGTGAATGTGTACCGGAGATTATCCAGAACGCCCTTGTGCGCAGCGCTTGTCGCGCAGTGAAGTCATATTCACCATCTGAAGCCTCAGACTTCTCATCCTTTTTCGATTTAGAGGCCTGATGATCACGTGCCAATTCACTTGCTGAACCCGAGCCTCTTCGGCTAAGTGCCCAGTAGAAGAACGGTGATACGGAGATTGAGATGACGCCAATCCAGAACACCGTGGTGCGCCACCCATGAGCATCGATCCCCCACGCCAGCGCTGGAACGACCAGCCCAGCAAGGCTGCTCCCACCAACCACGATGGCGATACCGGTCGCACGCCGTTTGGGAAGCCAGTGGTTGACGGCCACGATGGAGGGAACGAATCCACCCATGCTGAATCCGAGTGAAAGCGTCAGGAATGCGGCGTAATACATGAATACGCCGTGGACCTGCGATAGCCAGATGAAGCCGATGCCACCGCCGATCATGCCAAAGAACATCATCTTGGCAGGCCCAAACTTATCGGTCATGTAGCCCTCAAGAGGGCCGAAAAGTGTGCCGCCAAATCGACCGAACGAAGCTACTCCACCAATTACGGCACGGCTCCACCCAAACTCGGTCTCAACCGCCAGGAAGATGGCGCTAGAACCCTGGAACGTTGGCCCAGAGGTGAAGATCATATTGAGGCCGCCGGTAACGGCAACCCACCACCCATAGGAGACACGACGAACCCTGCTTCGCAGGCCAAACAATACGTGATCTCCTGTCTTACTAATGTGGGTGGGAATTCCAGTCCTGATCAGTACACCAGATTTTGCGCCGATATGGAACACGTATACTCGGCCGCGTGTCACCAATTTGCATAGAGTCGCCACTTGAAAGTTGATTCATGAAGATCACAGATGTCTCCACCACGATGTTGTTCGACCCCGATGGTTTCGTTTTCCAGGACTCCACAATTCCAACGCCACCACCCGGTGCCAAAGGAAGAACAGCGCTTTTCGTGCACATCAAGACCGATGCCGGATTCGAAGGGCTGGGTACGGCCGCTGGATTGAATGCGACTCGCTCCGTCATAGAGGACAACCTCAAGGATCTCCTCATCGGTCAGGACCCGTTCAACATAGAGAAGCTCTGGAGCGACATGTTCTGGCGCGTACGCGGCTACGGCCGCAAGGGCATAGCATTCCAGGCGATGTCGGCAGTGGACATCGCACTGTGGGACTTGAAGGCCAAAGCGCTTGATCTGCCGCTTTATCGACTTCTGGGGCCGTACACAGACACGGTTCCAATCTACGGAAGCGGCGGCTGGACCAACTACTCGCAAGATGAGCTCGTCGAAGAGCAGATGAGCTACGTGAATCGCGGCATCCCACGGGTGAAGATGAAGGTCGGAAAAGATTTCGGGCAGAGCGAACGGGAAGACCTGCAACGCATCGAAGCTGTTCGGAAGGCGGTTGGTGATGACGTTGAGATTTTTGTCGACGCCAACAACGGCTACTACGCGAAACAGGCCATCCGCATGGCAGCGGAATTTGAGGAGTACGGCATTGGATGGTTCGAAGAACCTGTCCTGGCCGACGATATTGCCGGTCTCGCCGCGATCGCCAGTTCGACAACCATTCCTGTGGCAACTGGGGAGCATGAGTACACAAAATATGGATTCAAAGAACTGATCACCGCTGGCGGAGTCGATATAGTCCAGCCCGATATCGGACGTGTGGGAGGTGTGACGGAGTGGATGAAGGTTGCGCACCTGGCACACTCATTCAATCTGCCGGTCGCACCACACGCATTCCAGGTCATTCACCTGCATACTGCCTGTGCCACGCCGAACCTCAAGGTAGTCGAGTATCTGGGCGGTGGTGAGGCCAGTGACAAGGTCTGGTACAAAGAGTTCCCGGAGCCAAAAGACGGCATGTGGTCGCCTTATCCGGATCGGCCGGGACTTGGACTTGAACTGGATCCCGATGTAGTGAAGAACAACTCGATCGATTAGGGAGCGACTGTTCGTGGCGAACTATGACGCAATAGTCATCGGCGCAGGCGCTTATGGCCTGGCTTGTGCATGGCGATTGGCCCAGCAGGGTCAGTCTGTGTTGGTGCTTGAGCGTGATGGCATCGGTACGCAGGCGTCCGGGTTCGCGCTTGGCCGCATAGACCCGCTTCTGGGCGGCGTTGGTGCGAAGTACAAAGTCGGGTCGTCGGTTGATGCGTCACAGTCGGCTGGTGAAGCCATGATCGAACTTGGGCTTCGGGGTAGTCGGTATCTTCTAGATGCGATTCCGGAGATCGAGTCGATCTCTGGCCTCGACTTGCAGCTCGATCAGCAACCTACCTTGCAGTTCATCCGCTCTGAAGAGCAGGAGGAAGAATTAAGAGAACAGTCAAAGGTCTGGACGGAACTTGGATATGAATCACAGTTCATGGACGTCGAAGAAATTCGGAAGCTCGAGCCCAGAGCCAACAGTCCTGAGCGAGGCGGAGTGCTTGTCGATGGGCCGTTCTTCCTTGATGCCCTCCGTTACGTGCAGGCAGTCGCAGCATGTGCCGAGGGCGCGGGAGTCGCGATTCGAACTGGCGAAGTGACGGAGATATCGCCCGGGCGAAATAGCGTTAGTGTGGAGACTCTCTCTGGAAATACCTACTCCGCCGGGCGAGTCCTGATCGCAGCAGGGCCGTGGTCGGCTGAAGTCGCAAAGTTGGTTGGCGCTGATATTCCGATATCGCCATCCAAGGGAGAAATCCTTCGACTTGGGTTGCTTGAGTCTGGCCCGCTAGAAGTTCATCTGCATGATCCAAGTTCGTTGGTGCAAAAGAAGGACGGTCAGATCTGGGCTGCAGCGACAGCCGCCGATGTAGGCTTCGACCGCACGCCCACCACCGAATCAAGAGATACGCTCCTTGCCAACGCACATCAGATGTTGCCAGATATCCAAGATTCATCCCTGTTGATGCACACGGTGTGCTTCCGGCCTGTATCGCGGGATGGAGTGCCAATCATCGGTGCAATTGAGGATACCGGGAACGTCTGGGTCGCGAGCGGCGGTGGCGGCTCAGGCATCATGCAATCGCTCGCGGTGGCAGAGTTGTTGACTCAGGCATTTAACGCCGAATCGACCGAGATCGGAATTGAAAACTTTTCAGCGGAACGATTTTAGCTCCGCGGTTAGAGTGTGCTGTGATCAGACCACCGTCTTCTAGTTGCTCTGTGTTAGAACGCTGTTTGCAGCCGTGGAAGCGAATGCACATTGACGCGCGGTATGATTTCCGCCCTTGATCATTAGATGAACGTGTAAGAGAAGAGGCCTGTTGAAATGAGACTTGAAGGCAAAATTGGACTGGTTACCGGGGCTTCGTCCGGGATTGGAGCCGCTACCGCTCGGTTTTTCGCGAACGAGGGTATGGCGGGTGTCGTTGTCGCTGATATCAACGATGAACTGGGCGAAAAGGTCGTAGCCGAGATCAACGCGGGCGGCGGAAACGCCATGTACGTACACCTGGATGTGAGCGATGAGGATCAGTGGATAGCCGCTGTAGCCGCTTGCGTGGCGAAGTACGGCGGGGTTGATGTCACCATGAACAACGCCGGAATGTCTGGTCCAGCCTCTCGAAAAAAGGTTGAAGACACCACGCTGGAAATCTGGAATGCTATGCATGCAGTGAATAATACTGGCGTGTTCCTTGGCATGAAGCACTCAATCCCGGAGATGAGAAAACGCGGCGGCGGTTCGATTATCAACACCTCGTCCATCTACGGAATCATGGGAAGTGCCAGCGGTACGGCGTACCACTCCGCCAAGGGCGCAGTGCGGATGCTGACCAAGGCAGCTGCAATTCAGTACGCACCGGAAAAGATTCGAGTCAACTCCATTCACCCTGGATTCGCCGACACCGGTATGACAGAGGAACTCCATGCTCAGCCGGGTGAGCGAGAGCGCCGGATTGGGCTCATTCCACTGGGTCGAATGGGAATGCCAGAAGATATGGCATGGGGCGCCGTCTACCTGGCGTCAGATGAATCCAGCTTCGTAACCGCACTGGAACTGGTGATAGACGGCGGAACCATCGCCCAGTAGAGCGCCAGTAAGGCGACGATATTGGGTGGGACCGGGAACTAGGTCTGCGTGAGTTTCCCGGTCTCTGCCAGGAAGAACAGAACAGCGTTCACCCGTGCGTGGGCGCTGGGCTGCTGTTGCAAACGCATTTTGGAGAAGATGTTCCCAATGTGGCGCTCAACCGTTCGTGGCTGGATAAACAGCTCTTCCGCAATTGCAGCGTTATTTGCGCCGCGGGCCATGCATGAGAGAACTTCTCGTTCTCGCTCCGTCATTTCCGACAGGAAACCGCTTTCGCGACTCTGGCCACCACCAGCAAGCTTCTTCACGATATCTGGCGCAAGGACTGTTTTGCCTTCAGCCACGTCTTTCACGGCCTGAACAAGGTCTGCGAGACGAGTCAGAGTGTGCTTAAGCAGATAAGCCTTGCCCTTGGGATCTGCAAGGAAGTCACGCACAAACTCATCATCGTCAAAGGCAGAGAGCAAAATTATTCCGGTTTCGGGCGTTCGCTCACGAATTACAGCGGCCGCCTCGATACCGTTCAGGCGCGGCATCTTTCCGTCCATGATTACTACATGGGGTTTCTGCGTTGCTGTCATAGCAATCGCTTCTTGACCATCACCTGCGTAACCAATTACGTCTATATCTGGCTCATTGTCCAGATACATTCCGTAGGCCTGACGCATGAGTTCATGGTCATCCACCATTAGCACTCGGATGTTGTCGTCGGGCATCATTGCTCCCTTGCCCCTATATCGTAACTGATGACTGGGAGGCTAATGAAAGGGGTATTTTTGCCAATTGCGTAAAGGTTTACGCGCTCGGAATGGAAATAGTGACTGAGCCGCCTTCTGGCGCTGCACTAACTGTGGTGTTCTCCAGTCCCAGCGCTGTGATGGCCTGATCTGCAATCGGCCATGCCTCGCCAAGTACCTCGTCATAGCCCCGAGCATGGCACGTGACGGTGGTGCGATCGCCGTCCGATTCAATTTCCCAGGTGACGATTCCGCCGGCTGGCAATGACGTTGGAGCATCCAGCAGCAGGGCTACCAGTGCCTGGGTTGTAAGTGACTTATCAGCGGAGATCATGGTTGGGTTGGCGATGGGATCATCGTCGAGCGGCACTTCAACCCCGGAGTTGCGAAGAGCAGGGATAGCAAGACGGGCTGCAAGAGCAACCGTCTCGTCCAGATTGAATTCGGTGATTGCCCCGGGGGAAGATTTGGCGAACTCCCAAATTTCTTGAGTAAGAGTTCGAGCACGCTTGGCCGCACCATCGACCAGATTTAGCCACTCAGATACTCGAGCAACCTGATCTGCAGGCAGACCTGAATCCTCATCAGCAGACGAGAGTAATTCGCGTGAAAGATCGTTGAAGCCCAGAACAATTCCAATCGGGCCGTTCAAGTCATGGGCAAGCCCAGCGGCAATGCGACCTACAAGAGAGGCACGCTGAGTGCTCAGTCCCTGGTCTTCTTGGGAATCTATTGGGGGCATCGGAATCTCAATCATGGATGAATTCTTGCTTCGGGGGATGGGTGAAGTTAAGTAGGCATCTGCCACAGGTCAATTATCAATAGTTATTTGCCTCCAACCATCGAGGCAGTTCTCCAGTTGTCTAGGTGGAGACCCGCACAAGTGGCTTCCCCACGATCTCTAAATCAGTCGGACGCCCGGGAGTGCTCACTGATAACGCCTGAAGTTCTCGTTCAACACCACTAAGTGCTGCAATTGTCCACGGAACATCAAATAATTTCGCGTCGTAAACACTCTCGTCGCCCGGAACAACCGAACTAGCGTTGGCGATGACCGTCGTCAGGATTGGATTGGCCGAGTGGGCAGGGTTGTCTGACTCAATGTTGCCGTGGTCTGAGGTGAGCAGCACGTCGCATCCGGCTTCTCTGGCAGCCGCGATAACCACACCGATCGCCGCATCGACCGCCTCATACGCCAACACAGCAGCGTCGAATTGGCCCGGGAGTAGATGGCCAATCATGTCGCAGTTTGAAAAGTTGCAGGCGAGTAGACGATGTTTGGATGAGGTGATCTGACTGGCCATCTCAGCCGCAATCTCAGACGCTCTCATCTCAGGCGTCTTCCAGAAGTCGGCGTCAGAACGAACTCCTTCAGCATCAGAGGTCGATGGGATCACCTCACGCAGCTCGACGGACTCGGCCGTCGCCATTTCTCTTCGTCCCCGGAGGAAGTAGCCAACATGGGCCGACTTATTGCTCTCACCAACCAGCGAGTACGTCTCGTCCGGGAACAGAGTGGGAAACATCGCGAATATGTTGCCGGGTTGCGCATCTGTCGGGAACGCCACCGTCATACCTGAGTCTGCAAGGCCTGGGTGGTACTCGGCCAGACCGGTGACATGCAGTTTGAGATCATCGAGTAGCCAGTCGAATTTCCATTCGCGACCCCTTTGCTGGCCTTCATTGTCGAGATATTTTTTATCACCCAGCAACGCTGCAGATATGGCTCGCTGACGATCTGCTCTGAAATTTAAGTTCAAGAAAGTGTCACCAGATTCGACCGTTCTCAAGTCACCGTTCAAGGTGGGAATCACAATGGGGGGGACCTCGGTGTCTGACTGACCATCTGAATGCAGGGCACTAATTCTTTCCCTGAGAACATCCAGATTGCCGATAACCTCACCCTTAGCTCCGGTGAGCATTTGATAAGTCAGCGCCGTGTTTTCTTCACGAAAGTCGCGATCCATGGCGACGTTCCTACCGATTACCCAGGCAACACATTCCTGCGCATCGTATTTGGCCAGAAGAATTTCAAGTTGCCCCAGATAGTTACCCACGCCGTTAGCCGATTCGACGATGGATGAATCGGCGGGTGAGTCTCGTCCGTCCAGGATTACTTCCATGCGGACGCGTGATGCTGAAAGCCCATATCGTACAAACACGAGCTCCAGAAATGCCTCAAGGTGATTCCAGGCACTGTGGACCCGGCCATCGGCGCCACTTGTCCCAGACAAAAGAAATCGGAAATTCAGATTGCTTGAATCGGCGATGCGCGTTATCGCCTCATTTAGTTGCGGGTTCTCGAAGAACTGCCCTGAGGTGATGGACTCTGAAATCTCAAGCGCTGTCTGTGGAGCAACCCAGATATTGCCAATCTGCTGGTGTCCCGTGTCTGAGTTACCCATTACGGCCGGATCCAAATCTTCAAAGCCCACGAAGCGACCGGACGCATGAGTTGGGAACGACAAGTTGCCGTTTCTGGCGGCTGTCAGATGAGGTGAATTAGCGGCCCACGGCACGTATCGGGCTTCACTCGAAACGTACTTTCTGACGCAGGCAATCTCCTCAACGGAGCCTTCGCTGAGCAAGGCTTGAGCATTGGCGAGCAGTTCGATTTGAGTGAGAGCCGCCGCCGTGGTCATACCGTGAGTTACAGTCTCAGCGTGGTTGGGGAACATCGCCCACTTTGTGGTCTGATTGAGGTCAATCCCGGCTTCTGAGCAAGGCATAGCGAGGGCCTTCCTCAACTCACTCAGCGTGTCCGGAGATAGTTTGGCGATCACGGACATGGCTATGTCCATTTGTGCCGAAGGTGAATAACCAAGGCCATCGAATATGACGAGTGCTACGGACTGCATATTTATGTGCCACTCATCTTTCAAAAACTAGGTTTTCTGGCGCATCGCTGAGATCAATCCCTCTGGAAGCCAACCATCCTGCCGGTAGCTCCAATACGTTGAGGTGTGGATATTCTCCCGCACTGAATTGATCAGACTCAGAAGCACAGCGACTGCGCCACACATTGGCTGTCTCATATGGAGAACGGGGGCAGGGCGGCAGTGTCGCTGCTCCTACCGCAACGTCGGATTGGTCGAAGTAGATTACGTCCAGCGGCACGTATGTGTTGTACATCCAAAACCCATAACTACTCTCATTGGGAAGTTCAAACCACATCCCGGTGCCGTGGGTAATCTCTGAACGGCACATATATCCCTGAGTTCGCTGTGGAGCCTCAAAGGCCATCTCTGCCTCGATTTTGAAATTACCATCGCCCAACGAGAACTTCAGCGTTTCTACAAGCAACGGCACGCGGCTTACTTGCTGACAATCTGGATGGTCGAGGAATATCGGAGATGCGCGGTTGATCCCGCTAATGGTCGATTCACCGCAAGCGATGGCGACTCCAAGAAATAGCATCAGGACCGTCAACACAACTAAGTGGCCCGTATTCTGTCGGATCGACTTATTAGTTTTGATGACCTGGTTCACCGGTGTTCTCAGACCACCAGCGCATTGCATCTTCATCAAATTCCAGTCCAAGCCCAGGCTTCTCAGGAACTGTGATGTAACCGTCTACAACCGGAAGTGGCTCGCTAAGAATGGGCCGATCGTCACGAATGGAGATTGGCTCAATGTTGTACTCCTGAGCATAGGGCACATCTTTGCGTCCTGTGACCCAGTGCAGATGAGCAGCAGTCGAAATAATTGGTTGCGTGTTGTGGACAGTCATTGGCTTTCCGTGACTGTTGACGATGGCGGCGATGTTGATCAGTTCGCTGATGCCGCCGCACTTGATCACGTCAGGCTGGACGATGTCCGGGCGACCACGCGTGACCAGCTCAAGGAACTCCCAGCGGGTGTACGAAGTTTCACCTGCTGCAATTGGAATGGTGAGAGCGTCTGCCAGCGCTGCCATGCCATCAAGATCCCAGATGGGCAGCGGCTGCTCAAAGTGGAAGACGTTGTAATCCTCAAGCTGTTTCCCGATTTTGATCGCGTTGTGCAGTGAGTACGCGCCGTTGACGTCCACAAGAATGTCGAAGTCGTCGCCAACAGCCGCTCTCATCTCTCGCACGTGCTCCACGGTTCGGTCATCGGGATGATCGGTAGCTCCCGGCACCGCTGAGTGCATCTTGTATCCGGTGAACCCATCAGCCTGGAATGATGCTGCACGATTCGCCTCTTCAACTGCCGTCAAATCACGACGGAGGGAACTGGCATACACCCGAATCTTGTCTTTGCGCTTACCACCAAGCAATTTGTACAGCGGCAGCCCCAGAGCTTTGCCTTTGATATCCCAGAGTGCGATATCGATCGCGGCAGCAGCGGTCTGTAGTGCCCCGGATGGCCCAGCAACGTTGCCGGCGGAGTACATGGCATCCCATATTTCAGCGGTATCGAACGGATCTTTCCCAATGACCAAAGGAGCGAAAATTGTGTCTATCGCCGATTTTTGGACATGCGGTCCGCGTCGAAATGTCTCGCCGTAGCCGGTGATTCCTTCATCTGTGCGTACCATCACAAACGGATAGGTCTCATCAAGGATCAAGCACTCGATTTCAGTAACGCGCATAGAGGTCAATCTCCAGAGAGTCGGTATGTGCTCGGCTAATAGAAATAGAGGCCCGGCGCGTTAGCGGAGTTCTTTTGGAAGGACAAAAGTGATGTCTTCTTCCCTCTCGCCAATAGGAAATACATTCTGAGGCTCCAGCCAGTCGATAACGGCCTGAACCATTATCTCGGGCGTTGAAGCCCCGGATGTGATTCCAACGTTGCTGATGCCGTCAAACCATTTCGAGTCGATCTCATCTGGTCCATTCACCAGATACGCCGGAATCCCATTTGACTCAGCAACTTCACGAAGTCGCTGACAGTTGGAGCTGTTCTGTGCCCCAATCACAAGAACCACATCAACTTTCTTGGCCACGATCTTTGTCGAGTCCTGGCGATTGGTCGTGGCATAGCAGATGTCGTTACGAACAATCGCGTCAGGGTACTGATCCCTCACCTGCTTGATCGCACGGGCCGTATCGTCAACCGAGAGAGTCGTTTGAGTGAGGACAGCGACCGGCTGGTCTGCACCCCAATCCGGCAGGTTCAGACCCTCACGCTCATCCAACAATTCCATATCTGTCTGGCCCATCGTGCCGACCACTTCTTGATGACCACGGTGACCAACAAGAATCACTTTCTGGCCTTCACGGTGATACTTTTTGGCTTCATTGTGGACGCGAGTTACAAGCGGACAGGTGGCATCCACTACATTTAGCTTCCGGGCCTCGGCCTTTTCGAAGTCAGACGGTGCCGAGCCGTGGGCCGAGAAAACTACGTTTGAGCCCTCCGGAATCTCATCAACATCTTCAACGGTGACCGCCCCCTTATCTTCAAGGGACTTGACCACGTGCGGGTTGTGGACGATCTGGTGCTTTACATAGACCGGGGCGCCGAAGCGCTCCAATGCGATCTCCACGATGTCTACGGCGCGCACGACGCCTGCACAGAATCCTCTTGGTGAGCTCAGATATACGTCCAACTGTGTCTCCATGCCGTCGTTGCGTCGTCATTACGATGAATCTGACGACTGTCGAATTATACGTGGAACCGATGTATATCAAATATGGAATCACGCGTGATGCGTGTGTTCAACCCGGGGCCACATGGGTTGCAGAACCAGTTGGGCGTGGCAGTAGGCACGCAATCAAGAGTTCGGTAGACCCACCTTTTTACACAAGAAAACAGGGCTTAGGTTGTTCTCATGAAACGGGTGGGGCGAAAAAAAAGGATCGGAGACGGGGATGATTTACTTGAAGAGTTGCACACGATGCGAAGGCGACGTACAACTGGACTGGGACACCTAGGGTGGGTTCATGAAGTGTTTGCAATGCGGCAAGGCCTGGAACTACCGTAAGCCAGCCGAGCGAAGCTTCACAGAAGAAGAGCTTGCGGCACTTGATTAGGAGCATGTTGCACAGCAGCAGGTTGCTGGGCAGATCGAGCTTCCGAGAGCCAGCTAAGTCACCGTGTGAATCTCTGGCGCGGCGTGCAACAATTAGTGCATGTCTCAATCAGAGAACACAACGGATCCAAAATCGGGCAGCGAGCCATCAGTTCTGGTGGAACGTTCAGGGTTTATTGGGATCATTCGGTTGAACAGGCCTGAACGACGCAACGCGATGGACGGGGCAACGCTTGATGCTCTGGGCAACGCCGTTGAGTCGCTCGGAACAGATGATGACGTTCGAGTGGTGATCATCACTGGCAGTGGCGGATCTTTCTGCGCTGGTGCGGATACCGACGAGATGCTGGGTGGCAAGAACCCGGGACCTCATGCGTTGGGTGACGCGGGGACCGAGGGGCTTCGTAGGGGATTCAAGAACGCACAGCGCGTAATACTTGGTATTCACAAGATGGAGAAGCCCACTATCGCAATGGTCGATGGCGCCGCAGTTGGAGCCGGATTCGATATCGCCTGTGCCTGCGACATTAGAACCGGGTCAACCACAGCAAGATTTATGTCAGCCTTTGTCCGGATTGGTCTTTTCCCGGGATACGGCGGCACATGGCTGTATCCCAGGCTGCTCGGTCTAGGTCGCGCAGCAGAACTGCTCTACACCGGAGATTTTCTAGAGGCGGACGAGGCTCATAAAGCAAGGTTTTTGAACAGGCTTGAAGCCCCGGAAGCCCTGGAAGAAGTGACAATGAAGCTGGCAGGGAAGATTGCCGTTGGTCCACCCATTGCACATCGATTGGCCAAGATGATGATGTATCGCGGCCTGGATATGGATCTGGATACTGCAATGCAGATGGCAGCAGCAGCAGAATCTATTACCCTGTCTTCAGCAGATCACGCAGAAGGTCTTGCAGCAGCTCGAGAGCGTCGCAAGCCTGAATATCGGGGAGCCTGATAGATGCAGAGTAACGGCTACGCAAATCTCAAAGTTTTGGCCGGAAACTCACACCACGAACTGGCGTCTTCAATCTGTGCTTATCTGGATATCCCAGAAGCCCGGGCGGAAGTATTCAAGTTCGCCAATGACAACACCTTTGTTCGGATTCTTGAAAACGTCCGACAGCGTGACCTGTTCATCGTCCAGACACTGTCAACGCCGGTCAACGATCACATCATGGAACTGCTGATCATGATTGATGCTGCCAAACGCTCCTCAGCCGGACGAATCACCGCTGTAATTCCGTACTACGCATATGGTCGTTCAGACAAAAAAGATCAGCCACGCGTACCGATAACTGCCCGCCTACTTGCTGATCTCCTGACAACCGCCGGGGCAGATCGTGTCCTCACCATTGACCTGCACGCCGGGCAGATCCAGGGGTTTTTCAACATTCCCGTGGACGTTCTCACAGCCGAAAAGTTAATCGTCGACTACTTCAAGAAGAAGGCCTTGAAGGACCTCGTGGTCGTCGCTCCGGACATTGGCATCAGTAAGACGGCTCGCAACGTTGCTGAGCAGCTAGATGCTCCCCTCGCCATCGTCGAGAAGCGGAGGGTTGGAAACAACGACCAGGTTGAAAACCTTAACGTCATCGGCAATGTTGCCGGACGACCAGTTCTCACAGTTGATGATGAGATCGATACCGGCGGAACTTTAATCTCCGCGATTAAGGCCGTAAGTGAGGCCGGCGCAACGGAGGTCTACTCCTGCGCCACACACGGTGTATTCTCAAATGGGGCCGTAGAACGCCTTTTAAGCGTAGAAAGTCTTAAGGAATTAGTCATCACTGACTCGTTACCATCTAAAGGAGTGACGGATGACCGCAGGTTGGTCAACCTCACACTAGCTCCGTTGATGGGAGAAGCGATCAGACGAATCCACGTGGGCGAGTCTGTTGGCTCACTCTTCAGATAGTCCTGCTGCCTGAGGACGCAATAAGAAGTAATAGCAAGATACCAAGGTCCAAATTATGGTTCTTAAATTAATAGGCAAAGTGGTTGGCGAGTCCAACAAAAAAGCGCTGAAACAATCTGATCAGATCGTCAAAGAGGTCAATGAACTCGAGCCAGAGTTCACCTCAATGAGTGACGATGATCTCAGAGGCGTCACAGTTGAGTTCAAAGAGCGCGTGGCTGATGGTGAGTCAATTGACGACATCATGGCCGAGGCGTTCGCCGCGGTCCGAGAGTCCTCCAGACGTGTACTTGGCATGCGCCATTTCGATGTTCAGATCATTGGTGGATTCATCCTCCATGAGGGCAACATCGCTGAGATGCGGACGGGAGAAGGCAAGACTCTTGTCGCAACCCTCCCTGCCTATCTGAACGCCCTGACCGGGGAAGGTGTTCATGTGATCACCGTGAACGACTACCTCGCCAAGCGTGACGCGGCCTGGATGGGCCGAATCTTCATGGCACTGGGTCTCACTGTGGGATGTCTGCAAAACGATGGCTCACTGTTGCTCAAGCAATTTCCGGATGACGATGACGAGTCGGAATCGAAAAAAGAAGATGACCAGTTCGAGAGCGTTCCCAAGCGAGAGGCTTACGCCGCCGATATCACCTACGGTACGAACAACGAGTTTGGCTTCGACTACCTGCGCGACAACATGGTCGAAACCGGAGATCGTCAGGTTCAGCGCGGCCGTGAGTACGCAATTGTTGACGAAGTCGACAATATTCTCATTGACGAAGCCCGTACACCTCTGATTATTAGCGGTCCTGCGCCTGACAAGGGCCAGGAGTACTCACGTTACGCCGGACTCTCCCGTCGATTGGTGATCGATCTGGACTTCAACGTAGACCCCAAGAGCAAGGGGGTCTCGCTGACGGACAGCGGAATTCAGAAGGCTGAGCAGTTCCTCTCAATTAGCAACCTGTACGACCCTGCAAACTACGTGATGTCTCATTACATCGAGAACGCCATCAGGGCAGAGCACACGTACATAAAAGACAAGGACTACGTTCTCCGTGACGGCGAAATTCTGATCGTTGATGAGTTCACTGGCAGGTTGATGACAGGGCGGCGATACTCAGAAGGTCTGCACCAGGCCATTGAGGCCAAAGAGAACGTGCAAGTGCAGCGTGAGTCCATCACGTACGCCACGATCACGCTCCAGAACTACTTCAGAACGTACACCAAGCTCTCTGGAATGACCGGTACGGCAGTGACCGAAGCTGAGGAGTTCGACAAGATTTATAAGTTGGATGTGGTCGCTATACCAACCAACCAACCTGCGATAAGAGACGATAGATCTGACCTGGTCTACAAGAGCGAGACTGCTAAGTACCGGGCCGTGGTTGAGACTCTGAGAGAACTTCAGGAAGAAGGACGACCTGTTCTGGTTGGTACGACCAGCATTGAGCGCTCAGAGGCGCTAGCAACACTGCTTACCAGAGCAGGTGTGCAACACGAAGTCCTGAACGCAAAGAACCATGCCCGTGAGGCGTCAATCGTGGCTCAGGCCGGTAGGCCCGGTGCTATTACCGTATCGACCAACATGGCTGGTCGAGGTACAGACATCATTCTTGGCGGTAATTCAGACGGCTTCGAGATATCTGAAGAAGACTGGCAACGGGACCACGATCGTGTGATCGAACTCGGTGGCCTGTACGTGCTTGGTACCGAGCGGCACGAATCCCGCCGTATCGACAACCAGCTTCGCGGCCGTTCTGGTCGACAGGGAGACCCTGGCGAGACGCGTTTCTTAATCTCAACTGAAGATGACCTCATGCGCAGATTTGGTGGTGACCGAATCAAGTGGATCATGGAAAAAGCCGGACTCGACGACGATGTCCCAATCGAAAACAAGATGATTTCAAAGGCCGTCGAGAGCGCCCAAAGCAAGGTTGAGGGCTATCACTTCGAGATCAGGAAAAACCTGGTTGACTACGATGATGTCGTAAACACACAGCGTGATGTGATCTATAAGCTCCGCCAGAAGGTGCTTGCCGAAGAGGCGCTGCGGGACGAGATAACAGAGATGACCGACAAGCAGATCCGCGCCGCTGTCGGCACGTATCTGACTGGTCCCGACGACTCATGGGACGTTGAGGGACTGCAGAGAGAAATCAAGACGATTTTCCCGTTCCTCCCCGAAGAACTTGAGGACCCTGATGAGGTCTACTCAATGGATTCGTCTGAAATCGAAGAGATTCTCATTGATGAGATACAGACAGTTCATGACCAGCGCATTGAAGAGTTTGGCGCTGATGGCATGTCCATGATCGAACGCTATGTCCTGCTGCGACAGATTGACTCTCACTGGGTGGAGCACCTGACAGCGATGGAAAATATGCGTCAGGGGATTGGACTTCAGGCAGTTGGTCAGCGTGACCCACTGGTGCAGTACAAACGAGTCTCATTTGAGATGTTTGAAGAGTTGATGGGCGATATTGAAGTTGACGTTGCGCACCAGGTTTACCGATTGGCACCTGCGCCGGAGAACCAGACCTCAACCACACAGAATCAGAGCGTGAGCGCAGGTAGAGGCGCTGAAACGACGACTTCCAACGACGGTGAATCAGCCGACTCCGTGACCTCCAATGGCAGGGCACAGGCATCCATCGCTCGTGGAGGAGCAGGTCAGTCGAAACTGGCAGCCGTTGCCGAACGGCATGGCGCTGGTGCCAACGTGGCGAAGAAGCAAAAGATTGGCCGCAACGATCCTTGCCATTGCGGAAGTGGGAAGAAGTTCAAACGCTGTCACGGTTGATCGCCCCTGCTTGCCTTCTTAAAACCCTGAGTTGATAAATCTTGGATAACGCACAAATCTCCAGAGTCTTCTCTGATATCGCCACCTTGCTGCAACTGGAAGGTGAGCCGGTCTTCAAAACTCGTGCGTATTCCAGAGCTGCAGATATTGCAGCAAACCACCCCGTAGACCTTGTGTCCATCGCAAACGATTTGGATGCGCTCAAAGAGATTCCTGGCATTGGCAATGCGATCAGCCTGAAGATTCAAGAGCTCGCTGAGACGGGGAATCTTCAATTTTATGAGGACCTTCAAGATCGATTCCCAGCTGGTCTACTAAGTTTGCTGGAAGTGCCCGGCATTGGACCCAAGACAGCGCTGCGAGCTTCTGAAGAACTTGGCATCTTCTCAGTAGAGACGCTTGAGGCGTCAATCGAAGCGGGTGAATTCGAGAAGCTCCCCCGTGTAGGGAAGAAGAACGCCGATTCAATCCTGCGCCACATCAGATCGCAGCGACGCCAGAGTGATCGCCACATGCTGGGCATGGCGCTGCCGATTGCTGAGCGCCTCTGTGAGGAGCTCAGAGTTGCGTTTCCTGGCGCATCCAATATCTCAATCGCCGGGAGTACGAGGCGCGGAGTTGAGACAGTTGGCGATCTGGACATACTTTGCACCAGCGCCAATCCAGCAGAGATCACACAGTGGTTCGCCTCACGTAATGAGGTGACGGATATTCTGGGGCAGGGCGACACCAAGACCAGCGTTGTCCTTCGCAACGGTCTGCAAGTAGACCTTCGGGTAGCTCCAGCAGAGAGCTTCGGGGCACTGCTGCTCTATTTCACGGGCTCCAAGCAACACGGCATTAATCTGCGTTCACGCGCCCAGGGAATGCGCCTGTCTTTGAATGAGTATGGGCTAACGAATGTTGAGACCGGGCAGTTGGAGTCATATCCCACGGAAACGGCTGTCTACGAGCGTCTCGGCCTCCCTTACATCCCTACTGAGATGCGAGAAGACCGCGGCGAAATCCAACTCGCAGAATCTGGGGGCCTTCCGGAACTTATCAAACTGGATGATGTTCTCGGAGATCTCCATACCCACAGCGACTGGTCAGACGGCCGTACACCGATCGAAGAGATGCTGGTTGAGGCTCAAAGCCTGGGCCGTGAGTACATCGCCATCACAGACCACTCATCTGGCCGCGGCGTGGCGAACGGCCTCAGTGATGAACGCCTGATCGCTCACAACCAGGAACTTGATCGGCTTCAGGATGAATTTCCTGATATCCGAATCCTCAAAGGCTCAGAGGTCGATATTCGCTCCGATGGACGTCTGGACTACAATGAAGAAATGCTGTCGACGCTTGATATCGTGATCGCATCGGTTCATTCCGCCATGGGCCAGGAGCGTAGCGTGATGACTGAACGTGTAATCACGGCGATGCACAACCCTCATGTAACGGCCATCGGCCATCTGACGACCAGACTGCTTTTCGACGGTGTTCGATCACGCGATCCGGTCGATATTGACGTCGAAGCGATATTCACAGCGGCAAACGAGACCGGGACGTTGATGGAGATCAACTCGTCCACCAAACGTCTGGATCTCAAGGACTCTCACATATTCAGGGCCAGGCAATTGGGTGCGAAGTTCCTGATCAATACCGATGCTCATCGTCCATCAGGGCTGCCTGATATGCGGTTCGGGGTTACGATGGCTAGGCGAGGTTGGTGTGAGGCTCATCATGTGGCCAACACACTACCCGTCGAACAGTTTGTTAAATTTATCGAGACACCCAAGAAGCAACGCTACGCCTTGCTGGAAGAGTAATGGCAGAGTCCCACAATTATGAGCCCGGTGATCTTCCGATGGCAGCCGATGCAGATCGGTTGCAGGCCGAAGTTCTAGCCGACAACCTGATAGATGACTTACGTGCACGGCTCAACGACGAGAATGTGGACTGGAAAGCCGCGGTCTTTTCGGTAATTTCAGAGTGGCCGCTGCCAGATGAAGATTACGACGGTGAGCACTACATCTATCTTCTGGATGGAGAGGCGTTTGACTGGCGCTCCCTGGCCGACCGATTGGTCAAGGCATGCGAAGACAAAGTTGAGCCAGAGGAACTGGAAGCACTGCTGCTTGGTTCGGATCCGCCAGAAGGCATGACGGACGAGGAATTCATGCGAGTGCTTGGCTTTGAGAAGCATCGGGCGCACTTGAACTATCTCTATGGCGTTACGGTTGAACGCGGGCTGCTGCTTGCGACTGAAGAGTCAATCCGCAAGCGCAGGGTTTCGCGAGGTTTCTCACCCAGTGACGATCACGTAGATGATGCATATATCGATCTGTATCGCGCTCCAATTGACGAACTACTGATCGAGTACGGCACTGATACTGGCTGGGTGTCTGCCAAGCGAGGACCAAGGTTCCAACTGGTGGATTCAGACGCGTTCACGTACTGGCTGTTCAAGCGCCGGTTCAAGTTGGCTGAGCCTGCACGATTGGCAAGTGATACCCGCAAGGCGCTGGAGCAGCTTGAACGGATGCGACTTGCCAACGTCAAAAGGCATGCAGCGCTCCGTGTGTATCACGCCCAACTGGCCCATGAGCAGCCCAAGAAGCGACGGCGACGCACGAAGAAAACCTAGTCTCCGGCGCCTACCAGCTGCTGTAGTCGGCTAATTCGGTCGGCAGTCTCTGCCAAGCGCTCACGTTCCTTATCCACCACCTCATCAGGCGCTTTGGCCAGGAACTTCTCATTGCTCAAACGTCCTGAGAGCTGACGATGCGCGTTGATGGCACTGTCCAGGTCGCTGATGAGCTTCTCCCGAGCGGCTGAGAGATCGAACTCGCCGTCCATGGATACGCCGACCGTGGCCCGTCGGAGGACGACCGTAATCGCCCCATCATCATCACTGGCAACGAGACCAATGTTTGCCCTCGCCAGCAGTTCGATAGCGCTCACTTCACCGGCCAAGAATTCGCTTGCCTCATCGGAGTGAACGGATGCGTTCAGCTTCACTGTTGGCTCAATGCGCATTTCCGCACGAACATTGCGAATGGATCGAACAACGTCCATCAACGTTGCGATGTCTTCTTCTGCTTCGCCATCAATCAGACTGGGAGTCGCTATCGGGTACGCCGCAAGCATGATCGATTCACCAGAAGCCTTCCTGTTATGGCGTTCCATTGCGATGTTGAGGTGCTGCCAGATCTGCTCGGTTACAAACGGCATGAACGGGTGGAGCAGACGTAACGTCTTCTCAAGAATGTCCGCCAGATATGGCAGCGGAGATTCGCCTTCGCCCGAGCGAACCCGCACTTTTGCCAGTTCCAGATACCAGTCGCAGTACTCAGACCAGATGAACTCGTAGAGCGTCCTCTGGGCCTCGCCGATCTGATACTCGTTAAGGGACCCATCAAGATCCTGTGCGAGCACATTGAGGCGACTGACTATCCAGCGGTCCTCTACGTGTACAGGCGCATCGCAGATCGACCAGTCGATCTTGCCCTCTGTTGAGTCCATCGAACTGGTGACGAACCTGGCCGCGTTCCAGAGCTTGTTAGCGAAGTTTCGTCCGGCCTCCATCTTCGGAATGCTCAACCGGGACTCATTGCCCGGCGCCACGCCTGTTGTAAGCGCAAATCGAACGGCGTCGGTGCCGTATGTCTCGATCAACTCGAGAGGATCGATGACGTTGCCTTTGGTCTTACTCATCTTGGAGCCGCTTGGGTCCTGTAGGAGCCCGTGCAGGTAGACCGTGTGGAACGGAACTTTCCCTGTGTTCTCAATGCCAAGCGTGATCATCCGAGAGACCCACAGGAACAGAATGTCCCGGCCGCACTCCAGTACAGAAGTGGGGTAGAAAGTCTTGAAATCATCATCATCTTCGTCAGGCCAATTCGTCATTGAGAGTGGCCAGAGTCCGGAACTGAACCAGGTGTCCAGTACGTCTTCATCCTGCTTCAAGTCTTTGCTACCGCATGTTGGGCATCCGGTTGGGTCTTCGTACTCGACGATATTCTCGCCACAGCCACCGCAGTACCAGACAGGGATGCGGTGGCCCCACCAGAGTTGACGTGAGACACACCAATCACGAAGATTGTCGATCCAGTTGTAGTAAACTTGGGTGAATCGCTCGGGAACGAACTTGATCTCGCCATCCTCAACGGCTTTGCGGCTTACCTTTGAGATTTCAGGTTCTTTTACGAACCACTGCAGCGATGAAAGTGGCTCAACGGGGTCCTTGCTGCGATCGCAGATGGATACTGACTGCGTGTACGGAACCTCAGCTACGAGCAGTTCCTGCTTGTCCAACTCTTCCAGAACCGCCGTGCGGGCCTTTGCACGATCCATCCCCTCGTACGCACCCGCATCCGCAGTCATGCTGCCGTCAAGGCCAATCACGGTGATGGTATCGAGATTGTGGCGTCGACCAATCTCGAAGTCCGCAGGATCGTGCGCCGGAGTCACTTTCAACGCCCCGGTTCCGAAGTCGAGATCAACCGCATCGTCGCCAATGATCGGAATTGACCGCCCAACCAGTGGGAGCTCAACTTCCTTGCCGATCAGGTGCTTGTAGCGGTCGTCATCCGGGTTCACCGCCACAGCGGTATCACCCAGCATGGTTTCCGGTCGGGTGGTCGCGATTACGAGGTGGTCGTCTTCGCCAACGATGGGGTATTTGATCTTGTAGAGGGCGCTCTCACGGTCTTCATGGATCACTTCGAGATCAGAGAGGGCCGTATGACATGGGGGACACCAGTTGACGATGCGGTTGCCGCGATAGATCAGTCCCTGTTTGTAGAGACTGACGAAGGTCTTCCGGACGGCCGCTGTAGGACCCGGATCCATCGTGAATTTTGCACGGTCCCAGTCACAAGACGCGCCCAGGCGTTTGCGCTGCTCCTGGATCTTACCGCCGTACTCTTCTTTCCAGTCCCAGATGCGCTCGACGAATTTTTCTCGTCCCAGCGTATGGCGAGTGATCTCTTCTTTCTGCATGAGATCGCGCTCAACGACCATCTGCGTAGCAATGCCCGCGTGGTCAGTGCCCGGCAACCACAGCGTTGAGTAGCCCTGCATCCGGCGCCATCGCACCATCGCATCCTGAATCGCGCTCTCAAGGGCGTGCCCAAGGTGCAGCGAACCGGTCACGTTGGGTGGCGGCATCACGATCGTGAACGGGTCTGCGCCCTTCTTGTTCGACGGCTTGAAGTTGCCTGACGATTCCCACCACTTGTAGATGGGTGTTTCGACGGACGCAAAGTCATAGGCCTTGTCCATCGAACCCAGTTCGGCAAAAGGAAAATCAGCTGCGGGCATCAATGTCTCCATCAACAGGCATGAGGTCTAAATAGTCGAATATTTGAAAGCGTACCGAATATTCTCTACTGACAGACCGGTGAGGTCCATACGCGACGGGAGATCGGACGGTTCAGCTTCGAGGAGCCAGGTATGGGACTGCGCGGTCCAAGATGCGGTTGGCGACGTCGATCTTGTCCATCGTAGGCAACGATTCCTGGCCGCCAGCGTCGTCAATAATCGTGACTGTATTTGTATCCGCGCCAAACACGGCATCGGGGTCTGAAACATCGTTGGCAACTATGAGTTGAGTGCCCTTATTCTGGAGTTTCTCGGCGGCATTTCCGAGCAGGTTTTCCGTTTCAGCGGCGAACGCCACTTTCACCAGGTTCGGTCCTGTTGCGAGGGGTAGCCAGTCTTCATTCTTCTCAAGCGCCAGAGACAGCTCAGGAAAGTCGCCCTTTTTGAGCTTACGGTCCGAAACGGAAGCTGGACGAAAGTCCGACACCGCAGCGGGCATCGCCAACATGTCAGCCTCAGAGCAGCGTGGAAGTACGGCGGTACGCATGTCATTTGTACTCAGGACATTGATGATTTCCATGCCTGCGGGCTCTGGCAGTGAAGTGGGCGCAGTAACAAGCGTCACAATTGCGCCGCGATCTCGTGCCGCTTCGGCAAGTGCGTATCCCATCTTGCCAGATGACTTGTTTGTGATCACCCGGACGGGATCAATTGCTTCCTGCGTACCACCGGCAGTGATGACGACCTTGCGGCCTGCGTAGTCTCCGTTCGCGCCTACAACTTGCCGAGCAAACTGGATTAGACGCTCCGGCTCCTCAAGCCTGCCACCACCGACCAGACCCGAAGCGAGTCGACCTTCCATCGGCCCAACAACGGTGTGACCTTGAGATCTCAGTAACTCGATGTTGGCCAGAACGGTCTCATTGACGAACATATGGGCATCGCCAGCAGGCGCGATCAGGATTGGCGCTTCGGTAGCGAGAATCGTGGTTGTCAGCGCGTCATTCGCCTGACCGTGGGCAATGCGGGCCACAGTGTTGGCGGTACACGGCGCGACAATCACCAGATCGGCCTGCTTGGCCAGACTTATGTGGTCCATTCCCATTTCTGACGTCGGCTCGAACAGATTGGTCACGACCTGACGATGGGTAAGACCAGCGAACGTGAGCGGACCGATCAATTTCGCTGCGCTGGCCGAAAGTATTACGTTGACGCGAGCGCCTTCCTTTACGAGTCGGCTGGTCAGATCGGCGGCTTTGTACGCAGCGATACTTCCAGTAACGCCCAGAACAACGTTTTTGCCACTCAGATTGGTAAGCATAGCGTTACCCGTTGAGCTCGTGCAGCAAGCGGAGTCCGGTTAGAGTTAGATCCTCATCCACGGCAGTAAATAGCTCGGTCTGATCTGCGATCACTCTCGCAAGGCCGCCGGTCGCGATGACGTTGACGTCTGCAGGGTCAGGATCAGCGAGTTCGGCAACGAATCGCCGGATCATTCCTTCTACCAGGCCTACGTAGCCGAATACGAGTCCAGACTGAAGCGCCTCGACATTGTTGCGGCCAATCGCACGCTCTGGAGCTTGCAGCTCTACTCGCCTCAGTTGTGAAGCTGCGTGATACAGCGCATCGGCTGCCACGGTTACGCCGGGGGCCAGCGCACCGCCAAGGTACTCGGCTTTTGCGGTAATTCCGTCAAACACTGTGGCAGTTCCGAAGTCGACGACTACACAGGGCGCTCCGTAAATATGAAATGCTGCCACTGCGTCGACTATGCGGTCAGTCCCAACGTCCTGCGGGCGGTCGTAGCCGATCTTAAGCCCGGTCTTGGTGCCAGGGCCAACGACCATCACATCCGCATCAGACAACCGGGCGAGAGCCCCTCTGACCATCGCCGTGACTGGAGGAACTACGCTACACATTGCCACCGCGTTGATCTTTTCTTTGTCGATGCCTGATGACTTCAGGAGACCATCGAAGAGCAGATAGTGCTCGTCGTCTGTTCGCCGCGATTCCGTTGAAACACGCCACGTTGCGGCGAGATTATCGCCGTCGAACGCGCCTAGAGTGATATTTGAGTTGCCGACATCAACGGCCAAGAGGTAAGTCAAAGTGCGTCGATTATATCAACGTAAGGAGCGCGCTCAGATATGGAGGCGTCGGATTAGCTGAGATGAAGGTTGGCTTCAGAGATCATCTGCATCACATCTGAGGCAAGCATAGAGTCTGGACCCAACTCAGTCCGGATCAACTCTCCAGCGAGGGCATGCAGGTAGACGCCGGCAGACGCGGCATCAAACGGATCTGCGCCGCGTCCCAGAATTCCTGTAATCATCCCAGCAAGCACGTCGCCAGTCCCGGCCGTGGCCAAACCACTATTGGCGAAGGGGGAGATTCTCGTCTCGCCGCTCGGATCAGCGACAACAGTGCAAGCGCCTTTTAGGACGATTACCTTCTTCCACTCTGCAGAGAACCGTTGGGCGTAGCCAATCCTGTCTTCATGAGTCTCTGGAATACTCATCCCGGTCAGTCTGGAGAACTCGCCGGGGTGCGGTGTGATGATCGTTCGGTCAGGGACTGCCTCATGCCAGTTTGGAATTCTCGCGAGCAGATTGAGACCATCAGCATCGATGATCGTCGGAGGCAAGCGCGTCCCTGAGCCAGTGAGGATGTCGTCGAGTAGCGCTTCTGCCGCATCCGACTGCGACAGTCCCGGACCAATTAGCACCGCATGCGCTCTGCCAATCGATGTCATCAACTCATCGTGAGCTTCGCCGTCGCCCAGCGGAATGTAAATTGCGTCTGCAAATGACGGGGCGATGAGGCGGTACACGTCTTCTGGAGTTGCAAGCGTCACCAACCCTGCGCCCATACGTGCCGCAGATTCGATGGCCAATCGTGCAGCACCGACATAGTTTCGGGAGCCAGCGACGATCGTCACGCGACCATGCGAACCCTTGTTTGAAACAGCTTTCCGGGATGGCAACCACTTCGCCACCTCAGACTGGATCATGAGTGAGAGATTGCTGCCAGCATCAACTCCACGTGGAATCCCCATGTCCAAAACAGGTGCGGAACTCTGGGGTTCGACGATTGGATTCCGAAGTAGTCCTACCTTGGGCAACCCCAATTGGTAGATCAGACTGGGAGGCAGACCGTTGGGATCCATACGCCCGGAATCGGAATTCTGACCGGTCGCGGTATCGATAGCGACGACAGGCGTATCGCCTGATGCAACGCCTCGTCTGACGTGGTCGAGTTGGCCGGAGAGGGGAGGGGAGATGTGTCGATTTTGTCCAGTTCCCAGGACCGCATCGACGATTATGGTGGAGCTTGCAGCTAGTCCCCTGATTTTACGCTGGGAAGCATCTTCCACAAATCGAACAATTGCGACACCCGCGTCGATTGCCAGTTCGACCTTCTCCGCAGGGCTACCCACGTTTGACATCAGGTACGCGGTGACATCTGCTCCTTCACGCTGCAGCAAACGTGCAACGACCAATCCATCGCCACCGTTGTTTCCTCGGCCAACGAGTACAAGAACTGCCTCGCCTTCAAGCGGCCCAAAGTCAGCTTCCAGTTGATTGACTACGGCTGCCCCGGCATTCTCCATGAGGTCATCAAGGCTAATCCCGGCATCAACAGCCAATGACTCCACCTGCCGCATCTGACTCGCGGTAACGATCTGCATGGCGCTAGTCAGCCTCTGCCACTACGGATGCGATGGCGAAGTCTCGTGAGTGCGAGAGGCTCAACGCCAATCGCTTGATCCCCATGTATTCAGCGCGCCTTGCAGCCCGCCGGTGCAGCACGATCTCCGGTGCCCGGTCGCGCTCGCGCACAACTTCCACCTCAGTCCATGCCACACCCTTTACGCCAGTTCCCAGAGCCTTCATTACGGCTTCTTTTGCTGCGAATCGGCTGGCTAACTGGGGTGCACGACCCCGAGCATACTGCTGTTCGCCAGGCGTGTAGCAACGATTGAGAAAGCGCGCCCCATAGCGCTGGTGCACCTCTCCAATGCGTTCTATTTCGATCAGATCAATGCCGGTATAGATCATCTGCTCTGCCACTGCTGGAAATCGTAGATCCCTACATTATCGCTGAGGGCACAAGATACGTTGAATTATCCCGCGATTTACCCCTGCCGCCATGCTACGATCAAATATCGAAATTGCGTGGATCCTACCTGTGTCGGAGGCCCGAAATCACAGCCCGAATCATCGACGGAAAAGCTATAGCAGAGAAAGTTCGCAACGAGGTTGCCAGCGGTGTTGGCGACTTTGTAGGTGAACACGGCTTTTCACCGGGACTCACCGTTGTACTTGTTGGCGATGATGCGCCTTCTGCCGTTTACGTGCGCGGCAAAGAGAAAGCGAGTCGTGAGGCTGGGTTCAATGGTCAGGTGAAGCACCTTCCTGCTTCGACTCCCGAGTCTGAAGTACTGGCGATTGTGAATCATTTGAACGCAGATGGCGCAGTTCACGGGATTTTGGTGCAACTTCCGTTGCCACATCACATCGACAGCGATCTGATCACATCCGCTATTTCGCCTTTCAAGGACGTGGATGGGCTACATCCAACGAATCTCGGCCTTTTACTCGCTGGATCACCGGGATTTGTTCCTGCGACGCCACTTGGGATCCAACGGATCCTTATCGAAGAGGAAGTGGAACTCAACGGCGCTCACGTAGTCATTTGTGGGCGCGGGTCGCTGGTTGGTCGTCCACTGTCAGTCCTGTTATCCCAGCGCGGGCCAGGCGCAAACGCAACGGTCACGCTGTGCCACACGGGAACTCGGAACCTCTCCGACATCACCCGGGAAGCCGATGTGCTTGTAGCGGCAATGGGCGTTGCCGAGGTGATCACCGGTGACATGATCAAGCCCGGGGCCGTAGTCGTCGACGCTGGTACCTCCCGAGTAGATGACCCATCACGAAAACGAGGCTACCGCCTCTCTGGAGACGTGGCGTTCGCTGAGGCCTCTGAGGTTGCGTCTGCTATTACTCCGGTTCCCGGTGGTGTTGGTCCTCTCACCATCGCAATGTTGCTTCAGAATAGCCTCAAGGCAGCGAACCGATCAGTGGCCCCAAGATAGCTCCCGGTGAATTACGCGTGGGTAGGCCGGTATAATCTATTGCTTGCCGCATCGTTTTATCTCTTGCCGAATCTACCTAGATAGTCGGCTGGATAACCGGCGCCGCAGATCATGGCACGACACGTGGAGAATGAATGCAGGCTGAAGCAGTCGATACCTCGTCCAAGACCGAGCTACTAAATCTGTATCAGCAGATGTACCTCATCCGTGAGTTTGAGGAACGCTCGGGGGAGATGTATACCCGCGGCCTTATTCGTGGCTTCTTGCACCTGTATTCAGGTGAGGAAGCAATCGCCGTGGGGGCTATTTCTACTCTCGAAGACCGAGACTCTGTAGTCACCCACTACCGCGATCACGGTCACGCACTGGCACGAGGCATGGATCCCAAAGTCGCGATGGCCGAACTCTTCGGCAAGGCGACCGGTTCCAGCAAAGGGAAAGGCGGCTCAATGCACCTATTCCAGGCTTCCCGAAACTTCTACGGCGGTCACGCGATCGTCGGTGGTCATCTGCCTTTGGCCGCAGGACTTGCGATGGCTGCGCAGTACAAAGACACTGGCGGTGTGGCCCTCTGTTTCATGGGAGACGGCTCCATGAACGAGGGAGAGTTCCACGAGACGTTGAATCTGGCGTCGGTCTGGAAGCTCCCGATGATATTTTTCCTTGAGAACAACTTGTACGGCATGGGAACCGCAGTGGATAGAGTTCACGCCAAGGGCGGTGATTTCGATATGGCGGGAGCGCCGTATGGCATCGACTGCACTGTCGTCGACGGCATGGATGTGCTGGCGGTCCGTGAGGCCACCACGGCCGCAGTTGAGAACGCACGCTCAGGCGCAGGCCCCGCATACATTGAAGCAAAAACGTTCCGATTCCACGGGCACTCTCTGTCTGACCCTGTGAAGTACCGCTCACGCGAAGAAGAGCAGGAGTGGCGCAAGAGAGATCCACTTTCGGTTCTTAGCGATCAACTACTGAAGCAAGACCTCACGACTGAGCAAGAGCTTCTTGAAATACGGAAATCTCAAGATGAAGTCGTTCGCGAAGCCGTGAAGTTCGCGCAGGATAGCCCGGAGCCGACTGGCGACGAGCTATACACGGACGTCTATGCCGGAGATTAATATTCGCGACGCCCTGCAGATGGGCCACCACGAAGCGCTGGAAGGCGATCCAGATGTCCTCATCATGGGTGAGGACATTGGTGCCTACGGTGGTGCTTACTCCGTGACTGCCGGACTCCTTGATGAGTTCGGACCAAATCGCGTTCGTGACACGCCGATCTCTGAAGCTGCGTTCGTTGGCGCTGGTATCGGTGCTGCGGTGGGAGGCTTGAAGCCAATTGTTGAGTACATGAACTTGAACTTCGCGCTTCTGGCATTCGACCAGATGATCAACATTGGTGCTTCACTGCGCTACATGTCTGGTGGCCAGGTATCGGTACCAATCGTCTATCGCGCTCCTACGGGCGGCGGTATTCAGCTTGCCGCGACGCACTCACGAAGCTACGAAAACTGGCTCGCTGCGGTGCCCGGTATGAAAGTTGTTGCGCCTTCAACACCGGCTGATGCGCTGGGCTTGCTGCGATCGGCCCTGGCTGATCCCGATCCCGTGCTCGTTGTAGAGCACGTTCTCATGTACCAGCGCAAAGGCATGGTCCCAGACGAACATTTCACAGTTCCGATAGGCAAAGCTGACATCAGGCGACCTGGAAGCGACGTAACCATCGTCTCTTACCACCATGCGATGATCACTGCGATGGAAGTGGCCGATAAGTTGGCCGCCAGGGATATTTCAGCAGAAGTTATCGATCTCAGGTCACTCCGTCCGTTGGATATGCCAACAGTGATTGAGTCAGTTCAAAAGACAAATCGCGTGCTTCTGATTGAAGAGAACTGGAAAACCGGCGGCATTATGGGTGAGATTGCTGCACAAATTCAGGAAGACGCGTTCGACTATTTGGACGGCCCCATCGCACGGGTTGGCTCAGAGGATGTTCCCCATCCCTATAACCGTGGCCTCGAACAGTCGATGCTCCCATCATCAGACAAGGCACTGGCAGCTCTGTCCACCGCTTACGGGATCTAATTTGTCCAAACGATTAACATAGCTCGGCATCGAGTCCTAAGTTGAGCAATCAGGCTACGAGGTAATTCATTGGCGGTAACTGAAGTTGTAATGCCCTCCATGGGCGCAGATATGACTGAAGGGGCAATTGCCCGTTGGATCAAAACGGAAGGTGATGAGATCTTCCGTGGAGATATTCTTGCCGAAGTCGAGACCGACAAGGCTGTCGTCGAGATGGAGGCCTACGGTAACGGAATTCTCCGTCAGGTAATCATTGGTGAAGGCGTCACGGTCCCGGTGGGGCAGGTGATTGCAATCATCGCTGATGCCGATGAAGAGATCCCATCCGTGGATGCACCAGTTGCTGAGGCTGCTCCTGAACCGGCTGCAGCGCCAGTTCCAGTCGCCGCTCAGGCTGCACCCGAACCGGTAGCCGCAGCTGCTGCCCCTGCTGGTCGCATCAAAGCATCGCCAGTTGCAAAGAAGATGGCAGCTGAGAATGGTATTGACCTGGCATCTGTTTCCGGCACCGGCCCCGGCGGTCGCGTTGTGAAATCTGACGTTGAAGCTGCAATTGCAGGTGGTGGATCGCCTGCGCCAGCAGCGGCAACACCGGCAGCCGCATCTGCGCCCGCAGCGCCAGTCGCTGCAGCGGCACCCGCTCCAGCGCTGCTCACGGAAGATATTCCGCTCACAAGTATGCGCAAAGCTATCGCTAGGACAGTTGTCCGCAGCAAGTTGGACCAGCCCGACTTCTGGGTGAGCGTCAGCGTTGAGATGAGCGCAGCACTTGCCGCACGCAAGCAGATGAACGACGCACTGGCCGACAGCGGCGTTCGAGTCAGCGTCAACGACATGATCCTCAAGGCCGTGGCGCTCTCAATAGAGAAGCACCCCAAGTGGAACATGTCCTACACGGACGAGAAGCTTGTCGCTCACCCCAACATCAACGTTGGCGTGGCCATCGCCCTTGATCAGGGCCTCATGGTTCCGGCAATCCTCGGATGCCAGGCAAAGAGCCTGAAAGACATCGCAATCGCCAGCAAAGATCTTGGAGCGAGAGCAAAGTCCGGCGGACTCACACAAGAAGAGATGACCGGCGGAACGTTCAGCGTCTCCAACCTTGGAATGTTCGGAATCGATGAGTTCTCAGCGATCATCTTCCCCCCACAGCCGGGAATCCTGGCCGTGGGTGCGTCTGCGCCTACGCCAATCGTCAAAGATCGCGAATTGGCCGTCGGTAACATCATGAAGATGACCCTGAGCGTCGACCATCGAGTCAACGACGGGGCTGAGGGTGCGGTGTTCATCAACGAGATCAAGGGTTACCTTGAGAATCCGCTGAGCATGGTTCTCTAGCAATACATTTGCTCAAACAAGGCCCGCAGCGACGGTTTCTGCGGGCCTTTGTGATTCAGCATTCGTAAAAAAGGAAGCAAGCACAAAATGGCAGTGATGACTGGTGGCCAAGCGGCAGTCGAGTCTTTAATCGCACACGGCGTTGACACCATTTTCGGGGTGATCTCCGTGCACACGCTGGATATGTTCGACGCTCTCAGGGAGCGACAGAACAAGATCCGGTTCATCGGCACCCGCCATGAGTCGGCCGCCACGTACATGGCATACGGCTACGCCCAGGTCACCGGCAAACCCGGCGTAATCCTGAGCTCCACTGGCCCCGGTGCTGGCAACACCCTTGGCGCGCTGGGCGAGGCGCATGCAGCATCCGTACCTATTCTCCACATCACGACCGATGTCGATTCCGAGTTCAGGAACTCTGGCCGCGGCGATATTCACGAACCAAAGAACCAACTCAAGATGTTTGAGTCCGTCACTGCATGGAACACCTTTGTGCCGCAGCCTGAGGGCGTCTCAGGTGCAATCTACGAGGCGTTCGAGCACATGAACTCCGAACGACCGCGACCGGTGGATGTTGAGATCGCCACCACCGCTCTCGGTAAGTCGGACGACGTGGAGATACTTTCGCCGTCGACAAAAACTCGACCCACACCGGATGCGGATGCGATCGCACAGGCAGCCAAACTGCTCGCAACGGCAGAGCGGCCGGTGATCCTCGCTGGTGGTGGCGCTGTGATGGGCGGCGCTGAGGTGGAGTTGATCGAACTGGCTCAGGCGCTGGGCGCACCGGTTACAACGTCGTACGGCGGCAAAGGAGCGATCTCCGACCGGCATCCTCTTGCCATGGGTTGCGTGCGCGGCGGACGCGTCTACGGTGAGAATCCGATCTGGCAGGTGCTCGAGGCCTCAGACGCGGTGCTCGTTGTCGGCTCAAGACTCGCTCACACCATTACCAGCGGTGCTGGAATGAAGCTACCTGAGAAGATGGTCCACCTCGATATCGACGAGGCAGTATTCGACAAGAATTTCCCCGTGTCGGTCAGATTGCAGGGCGATGCAGCCCTCGGACTTTCAGCGCTTACCGATGCCCTGAAAGAGCTTGGTAAACAGCCGAACGCAGATGCGGTGGCCATTGCCGCTGAAGGTAAAGCCGCTCAACGCACACAGCTCGTCGAATCAGGCCCAAATCAGCAGCGGGCATTTGACGTAATGCGTGAGGCGATGCCGGATGAGACTATTGTCACGGCTGATGCCGCAATCGCGGCTTACTGGGGCGTTCGTGGCCTCGAAGCAACCGGCCCGCGCAGGTTTGTGAACGTTCATGCATGGAGCTCCATTGGGATGGCGTTTCCCGCAGCATTGGGAGCGAAAGCGGGAAATCCCGATGCTCCAGTGGTATCGATTCACGGCGATGGTGGATTCCAGTTCAACATGCAGGAGCTTGGTACCGCGGCGCAGTACGATCTTGGAATCGTCCAGTTGGTCTTCAACGATGATGCATGGGGTGCGCTCTACGATTACCAGGACAAGTTGCAGGGTGGTCGACACATCGGTACAGAACTCACGAATCCAGATTTCATGGCGCTTGCCGCAGCCTACGGCCTCAAAGGCGTGCAGGTGGATTCGGTCGACGCATTCGGCGAAGAGCTGCGCACGGCCACTCGATCCGGTGAGTTCACGCTGCTTGAAGTACGCACACCGAACGGATTCGATAACTTCACCTAGTAGGCGATTTCGACAGCAGCGTGATCGATTTCACGGCTGATTACCCTAGAATCGACTGATGGTCTATTTCGAAGAGCCTTTTACCTCGGATGAGCAGCAAGTACTGAGTCGTTTCTTCACGAACGTCGACCAGCCGGTCTATGGTCTGATCAATCTGCCAGAAGTTGTCAAAGGCGCACTGTTTGCCCGCTATAGCCGGTCGGCAAAATCTGTTCGACGTCTGTTTCTTGATGAGTTCGTTAATGAACCAGAGATTGGGATTCAGGCGGTTGCAGACAGCGAGCCGGGCGAAGACTCAACGCTGAAGTTGAAACGCGCTGAGAGGCTCTACGATCGCGTGTTCTCCGAATATGGGGACGACTCAGTGGCCCAGCTTGGGGCCGCTCATCTTGCCTGCGAGCAGGCATCAAATATCCTGACCAAGATTCTGGAGAGGGGCCGATTGGCCTCGTACTTGGAGCAGAGTACCCGGTACATCTACTACGACCAGCGACTGGGGCAGGACTACCGTTTCTTCGTGCCTGAAGAGGTCAAGGCAGCGGGACTTGAGTCGCGTTATCGAGAAGTGATGAACTTCCTGTTCCTGACCTATTCTGAGATGGTTGCGGTGCTGGTTCCGTACTACCAGCAACGATTTCCACAGTCGGAATCCGACTCTGACGGCATCTACAAGGCGACGATCCGGGCAAAGGCGTGCGACACCATTCGTGGGCTGCTGCCGGCCTCTACGACGTCAAACCTGGGCATCTTCGCGTCTGGTCAGGCGTACGAGGCGCTGTTGTTGAGGATGCGAGGCAACCCGCTCAGCGAACCTCGGGACTACGCCGACATGATGCTGGCAGAGCTACGAAAAGTTATTCCATCGTTCCTGCGGCGTGTAGATATACCCGACCGCGGTGGTGCGTGGAGTGATTATCTGGCTTCAGTTCGCGAGTCCACTGCCTTGTCCGCGGAAGCCCTTGAGACCGAAGCTGAGGATACCTCTGAAGTTGAGCTTACGGATTGGAATAAGGACGGCGAAACGGAAATCATCGCCGGTGCGCTCTATCCAGAGTCTGATGTGAGTGACGCAGCGATCAAGCGGGCAGTTGAGAACTTGCCAGCCGATGAGAAGGCAACGATTTTCAGGGGACTGGTTGGCGACAGAACCAACCGCAGGCATCGCCCGGGACGCGGGTTTGAGCGGGCTAACTACAAATTCGATTTGCAGACAGACTTCGGTATTTTCCGTGACCTTCAACGTCACCGCATGCTCACCATCGACTGGCAAAAACTCACGGTTGACCACGGCTACGTCACTTCTGATGTTCTGGCTGATGCCGGCATTGAGGGCAAGTGGCACGAGGCGATGGGCAAAGCAGCGGAACTGGTCGAGGAGATCACAGTCGCCTGCGGAGCACGAGTTGCTCAGTATGCCGTGCCGTTCGCGTTCAATATTCGATACTCAATGCAGATGAACGCCCGGGAAGCCATGCACATGCTGGAACTCAGAACGGCGCAGGGCGGCCACGCCGACTATCGTCGCGTCTGCCAGGAGATGCACCGACAGATAGGTGAGCGGGCAGGGCACAGGCTGGTTGCAGATGCGATGAAGTACGTCGACTACAACGACTACGATCTGGACAGGCTTGAAACCGAGCGCCGAGCGGAAGCCAAAAGAGTTGCCACTAACGCATCGGACAAGCCGCTCAGCTAGCCCCCGGCTTTTGCTCGCTTGAGTAGGTTGCGGGCGATGATCAGCTTCTGCATCTCGTTGGTGCCCTCGCCAATGATCATCAGCGGTGCATCCCGGTAATAGCGCTCCAACGGCAAATCTTTGATGTAGCCCACGCCACCGTGAACGCGCATTGCGTCCAATGTCACCTCTGCACAGATTTCGCTCGCGTAAAGCTTTGCCATCCCCGCTTCTAGATCGAAACGGTCGCCGCTGTCCTTCTTGCTGGCAGCGTCGTACGTCAGCAATCGGGCCGCCTGAATCTTCGTGGCCATCTCCGCCAGCATGAACTGAATCCCCTGCCGTTCGGAGATCAGTTCGCCGAAGGTTTCACGCTGTAGCGAGTATGCCAGAGCGTCATCAAACGCTGCCTGAGCCACGCCCACGGCGCGAGCAGCAATATTCACGCGTCCCGTCTCAAGAGCGTCCATAGCCTGATAGAAGCCTTTACCTTCCTCGCCCCCAACCAGATTGTCGGCACCGACGCGATAGTCATCAAAGATCAGTTCCGCAGTATCGACACCACGGTAGCCAAGTTTGTTCAGGTCTTTTCCTGAAGTGAATCCAGGACCTTTTTCCGCGATAAAACCGGAGATCCCGCGGTGCTTCGGATCAATATCTGTGTCAGTCTTGGCGAGCAAGAAGAAAACATTGCCTTCGCGGCCGTTGGTGATGAACAGCTTATTGCCGTTGACCACATACACCTCGCCATCTTTGACTGCAGTCGTCTGGATACTGGCCACATCGCTGCCCGCACCCGGTTCAGACAGCGCCAGTCCAGCTCGATGCTCTCCAGTCGCCAGCCCCGGAAGCCATCGCTGCTTCTGCGCCTCGGTACCGTGATGCGTGAGAGCGTGGGCAAGTATGGAGTGCGTGCCAATGGGGCCGGTGATGCTGAGCCAGCCACGAGACAACTCTTCGAAGATCATGGCGTAGGTGGAGTGGTCTAAACCCAGTCCGCCGTACTCCTCGGGAATCGTGATCCCGAAGAGACCGATCTCAGCCATCTGATCCACCAGCGCCGTCGGATATGTATCATCCAAATCATGCTGTGCTGCAGCGGGCCTGACATCTCGATCAACGAACTCCCGCACCATGGCGAGTATCTGTTTTCGAGCTTCTTCAATATTCGTTGTCAATTTGGCCGCCGGTTTGGACTGGTTGAAAAGTGGCGTCACCATAATTTCCTATTGAGGCGCGTGATTCAAGCGTCATCTGGATAAACGATCAATCAGGACCCTGGCATTCTTCCTAGCGACGTCGATCTCATCCGGGGCAAGTTTCATGCCATTGGTGCCGGAAAACATCAGCCTTCCGGGGTCCACAAGAGTATGTTGAAGACCCAGAATGTGGCCTACTTCATGACTGCTCACCCTTCGATCATAAACAGAAGGGCGATCGGCAACAAAATAGCTATCCGAGCCCTGCGGCGCGAAGCCGTTAGCCGTACTGATTCCGTTTACATAGACTCCAACAATGCTGTTCGAGCGAGCGACGCTGAAAGGGCCCGATTGCAGGGCAAAGAATCGGGCTACATCACCCAGAAGGACATCAATTAGCACAGCGGCAGGAACCACTATCCTTTCGATGTTTGACTCAACCAACGTGATGCCTGCTTGATCCCAGATTTCGTTCATGCCGCTCAGAATCCCCCTCACCTCATCAGCCTCACGCTGCGAGGCAATTCGGGAATCTGGAGTGTCTATATCGTCCACCAGGATAAACATCGTTATCGGAACTGACAGTTGGATGTCAGAGCCCATCTGGCTTATCGCCACGGTGTTCAAGGTAGTAGGCTCAACTGGAGTCCCAGGGGATCCACAGGCGAAGAACATTGTCGCACTAAACATCGCCAGGAGCGCGACAAATCCTCTCTTTTGTTTGAGACTGTGCCTTTGAAACATCTGATTCATCACCAAACATAAGACGCTTATGCGATCTATACGGTGCAGCACAGTCGTCGGTCGATAGAACCGTAATACCATCATTGAGCATCTGATTTATTCGATGGACCGATGGCAAGCAGGCGCCAAATCCCTGTCATTCCCGGTCTGTTCCACAGAAGCACGACTCCAGTTTTACGGACGGAAAAATGACCGAGAACTACGACGTAATTGTTATTGGCGCGGGTGCCACCGGCGAAAACGTTGCTGACAGAACGCAGAAAGGCGGGCTGAGCACGGTAATCATCGAGAGCGAGCTGGTTGGTGGCGGATGCTCTACTGGGCCTGTATGCCCACCAAGGCCCTTCTGCGAGCGGGTGAGGGCATGCGAGAGGCAAAGCGGACCCATGGCGTTCGTGGTGCCGTAACTGGTGAGATAGACGTGGCCGAGGTTCTAGCTCGGAGAACCGCGATGACTTCCAACTGGGACGATAAGTGGCAGGTCCAGTGGCTCGATTCAGTGAACGTGCCGTTGGTTCGAGGCCACGCCCGGTTCACTGGCCCGAAGAAAGTGGCCGTCACCAACAAAGATGGCGTGACTAGCGAACTTGAAGCGAATGTCGCCTTTTGGTTGCCACTGGCAGCGTATCGCTTCTGCCGCCAATACCGGGCGTCGATAGCTGCGAGCCATGGGACAACCGCTATATCACCGCTATCACGGAGATTCCCGAACGCATGCTGACCATCGGTGGCGGCGTAGTCGGGGTCGAGATGGCTCAAGCCATGAAGGATCTTGGATCAAAAGAAGTGACTATTGTTGAGTTGCAAGATCGATTGCTGCCCACGGAAGAGCCGTTCGCTAGCGAGATTATTGAGAAGGTCTTCACCGAAGAGTACGCGATCAAAGTTGTCACCGGTGTTGGCATCAGGTCGTTTGAACGCGGTGCAGACCGTGAAGTCACGGCGTACCTGCAGGACGGTCAAGAGTTAGTCGGCGATGAGATTCTTCTGGCGCTTGGGCGACGACCAAACACGGCTGATATTGGCATGGAAGCTATTGGCCTTAAGTCCGGACAGACGGTCCAGGTGGACGACTATCTGCGCTCCACCGAAGTTGATGGTGGCTGGCTCTACGCTGCTGGCGATGTGAATGGCAGGGCGTTGCTGACACATCAGGGCAAGTATCAGGCCCGCATCGTCGGCGACGTGATCCAGGGTAAAGACATCACGGCGTGGGCCGATAACACCGTCGTACCCCGTGTGGCGTTCTCAGATCCTCAAGTCGCAGCCGTTGGTCTCACGGAATCGGCAGCTCGAGATGCTGGAATCAATATAAAAGTTGTTGAGTACGGCTACGGTGCCACCGCAGGAGCCGCACTGCGCAGCGACGGCATTGATGGCAATACCAAGATCATCGTTGATGAGGACACCCGGACGATTGTTGGCGCTACGTTTGTGGGGCCGGGCGCTGGTGAGCAGCTTCATGCAGCAACGATTGCCATCGCAGGCAAGGTCACCATCGACACCTTGTGGCATGCGGTGCCGGCGTATCCAACCATGTCTGAGTTCTGGTTGCGCCTGCTGGAAACCTACGGCCTCTAGTCGGTTTCGATCTGGTCTCGAGAGTCATTCCGGCCCATCAATAGGGCTGGAATGATACCGATGGCCATCATGATGGCTGCTGCCAGGAAGAACTTCTGGAAGACATCCAATCCGGCGCTCTGAGCCAGGTCTGCGATCTGTTGTTGCACCGCGGGATCAGTACTGAACGCGGGCGCATCAGCAACCAGAGTGTCGAAGCGCGTTGTGCCCCACGCAGCAATGGCAGCCAACCCGATCGTCATGCCAGTCATGCGACTCACTGTGACGAACGATGAGGCAGCGCCGCGAGTCCCCGGAATGGCGGAGCGCATCGCTGATGCAGTGACCGGAGCGATCAGCAGTCCAAACCCTAGTCCGACTACGACGAGATGAATCGTCAACGCTGGATCTCCAATATCGGCATCCCAACCAGACATCAGCGCAAACCCAACCACCGTAAGCACGATTCCTGAGATAGCGGCGCTATGAGTGCCGAATCGCTGAGTCAGTAGGCCTCCAGCAATTGCCCCCACCGGAATGGCGGCCGTCATTCGGAGCAGTTGGAGCCCGCCATCAAGCGAACTCTTGCCCTGGACTGTGTTCGCCATAAGTGGAATCGTGATCATGGCGATGATCAGCGACGCCCCGATGAGCAGATGAAAACTGTTAGCTGCCAGGAATGATGGAGTGGCCAAGAGTGATCTTGGGACGATGGGCGATTCGGCGCTGTGCAGTCGAGCCACAAGGATAGCGATCGCTACCAGTGATGTTGCTAGAAGCAGATAGAACCAAACCCCGCGCTCGCCTGAGAACGATAATCCGGCAGTGAGGAGCGCCAACGAGAGACCGAAGAGAACTCCCCCGACAACGTCGACATCGACTGGCCTCCGAACTCCCGACGGCATTCGTAAGACGAGACCCATCGCCACCAGCCCAAATGGTAGGTTCAGCCAGAACGCCCACTCCCATGACGCGAACTCCGTCAGCAGCCCGCCCCACAGTGGCCCGATAACTCCTCCCGCCTCAGCGCTGGCTCCCACAATCACGTAAGCGATCAGCACGCGACTGCCGGGAAGCACATCACCAGCGGCGGCGATTGCGATCGGAATGATCGCCCCTCCACCGATTGCCTGGATGACTCTTGCCCCCACCATCCACTCAAGTCCGGGGCCATCCTGGCCAAACCATTCCGGGATCTGGAGGCTGAGGGCGACCAGCGCTGAACCGATCATGAAGATAGACATTGCAACTGTGAAAGCCAGGCGGTGGCCAATTCGGTCCGAGAACCGGCCCATCAGCGGCATCGCAGCGGTGAACCCGATCAGGTATCCAGTGATGGTCCACGAAGCGCTGCCAACCTTCGTTGCGGACACCTCCAGATCGATCAACATCTCAGGCAGCAGGGTCACCACCACTGTCTGATCGTCGGCCGCAATGAAGACACCAAAACAAAGTGGTAGGAGTGGCCAGTACGGCCGTGCAAGGAATCGGTTGATCAGACTCAACCTAAATCGGCGATTCAATCGTGACAGGGACGTCGAAGTCACCGAGGGCGATTGTGCGCTGGACGTTGATGGCTTCTCCGGTACGAATCACACCCGTTAGCTCAACAGAAAGTAGCCGGAACTCAGAGTCGATCTCCATGGAGTAGCTGAGCACTTTATCGGGGTCCGTGCCGCCAACAAGATTGCGCATCGCAAATGCTGGGAGTTGCCCTTCGAGCTTAATCGGATGCTGGTTGGAGTCACTTCCTTCGGAGAATTTTACCGTTGTGATCTCACTCAAGATGTCAGAAATGAGGCCGGGTGGATTGAAAACGGCGAATGGACTTTCATCGCCGTGGAGTTGATTCCAATTTCCAGTCAACGGGTTTGTCATGTGTGTGACTTCAGGAAAAATGACCGCTTCAATATCAACGAAAAGTCCGCTGAACGTGGCTTTTGCCGTTAAGGCAACTTTGTCAGGGGCACTGACGATGCCATCTGACTCATGGATTTCAAATCCACCGGGAAGTAGTGTGGCGCCTTTTTCGTGTGTGAGTTCAAAAGAAAATGTATTCAGCGCATCCATGGTCATCTGTGATCTTTCGATCACCTCTTCCGCGGGCAGAAGTATACGGGGAGTCGATGGCGCTACGATGGATTTATCGGGTGCTGAACTACCGCAACTCACAGATATGAGCAGCGCGCATGCAAGCAGCAGAAGTAGACAGCTATTTATGGATCTGAACAATCGCGCATGAATCCGCAATTCTGGCATCGCAATTTGCAGTGGAGTTTCAGCACCAGGGCGCCGCATATATCGCACTCAGCGGTACTCCCCACCGTCAAGGTTGGATGCGCCTGATCATCCTGAATCGAATTGTCTGCCATGGCACAATTTTCGGCCCATACTCATAAGCGCCGTGGCCGCGAAGATACGACCAACATTGTTTCTAAGTATAGCAACGACCGGGGATAAATCCCGCGAGGTATGTCTAGGGCGCTGAGAGCCTGAGTATCTCGGCACCGGTAGGGCGCATGGAACCGCCACCTGGCTCGATAGTCACCGCTCCCTCCAGTGTCTGTGAGGTGAAAAGCGGCACCGTCAACTCTACGAAGACGTAGCCCATCTCATTTACATGGAACGTACCGAGGTTGCGTGGAACGCCGCCAATCGTCATCCACATCTGGTAGACAAATCCCGGTGGCGATGGATCCAGACCCTGGATCATCATCTGTCCGCGTGTAGAGGTCTGATGTCCCGCGACGAGCGTTCCAAAAGTATCGGTTGATCCGTCTGACTTCTCCAGAACGGCGGTTCGCGCCGTGGGCTGAGATGCAGCTTTTTGCATCACCATTGACGTCTGCAGGGCTTCTTGTAGCTGCTCGTTTGCAATTGCCAGCCTGGATACCGTCTGAATGGTGGTTTCAGACTCTTCTGCATCAAGCGATACGTCCATCACAGTATTAGCAATACTGGAGACAATAGTCGCTTCAGAAGAAACCTGCGACTCAAGCTCTTCCACTCGCTCATCCAGAGTTCCGTTGGAGAGCAGGGTCGAGAGTGAAACGGCAAACAAAGCAATCATCACGGCTGCGGCGGCAGCGTAACGCGCATGGAAGCCGGTTGCCCATCCGAAGCGTCGCGATGGTTTCACATCCGATGGCTGTGGCAGTAGCTCGACGGGGCTCGACTCTCTGGCAGCGATCTTCGCCTCATCATCACGAATCGCGTCAAGCAAAGTCCCCCGCAACTCTGACGGAGGCTCTTTTGGCGGAACATTCAGGGCAAGCATCATCCCTGCTTCGGCAAGGTCATCGTATTCCGAAGTACATAGAGGGCAACCTTCAAGGTGATCCTCTAGCTCTGTGCGCTCTTCTGGTTCGAGAGCGCCAAGGACGTATGCAGGGAGGCTTTCAAACAGTCGCCCGTGGTCTGTGTTTGGGTTCATCAATCCGAACTGGCGATACGGTCCGTTAGGGCCTCTCGTAGCTTTCTAAGTGCTAGTCTCATTCTCGTTTTTACGGTCCCCAGAGGTTGCCCGGTCATCTCAGATATCTCGACCTGGGTATACCCACCGAAGTATGACATCTCAACCACGCGTCGCTGCTCTTCCGGCAGACGCTGCATGGCTTCTTTTACCATGTCAAACTCAGATTGCGCTATGACCTGTTCAGCCGGCAGCGCCGTCTCTTCTTTGATGTTGACGTGATCATCTATGTTCTGATTTTCACGACTACGATCGCGCAGCCGCTTGCGAAGCTCATCAATGGTGCGATTATGAGCGATGCTAAATAGCCAGGTAGTGACTTTGCCGCGGCCGGGTTTATAGGATGTGACCCGACGCCACACGCTCATGAAGACGTCCTGTGTGACCTCTTCTGACGCTTGCGGATCATTCAGCATTCTCGCGGAGAGAGCAAATACTCGCCGACCGTACCGGTCATAGAGCGCTCCCAGAGCCAGCCGATCTTTCTCTGCTATTTTGGCCAGTAAAACTTCATCGGACATATCTACATAGTCCGCAGCGTCTTTCATTGGGATGTGTACCGCGCCGGGAGAAGAATTAACAACTCCGGCAACGCCCGATTTGGTTGATTTCGCCGTGCGGCTGACAGTCGACATAATACCGATACATACGTCGGTTGAGGGCGTCTCGGATTTCGAGGGATCACTCACCAATGCCAGAAGGCGGTGGAATGCCTTCCTTGATTGCCTGCAGCGCCGCTTGCGCTGAACTGGTGTCCCTGCCTACTGGTGCAAGTTCCAAATAGCGGGTCAATGACTCAGTGGCGGCTAAGTAGTCGCCAAGATTGGTTTGCAGCTTTGCGATATCACCGATGTTCTCCCAGGCATTGGGAGCGACAATCTCAATGCGTTCTGCAGCGGCAAGGGCCTTCTCGGCTTCCTGCTCTTTCAGGTACATGAGCTTCAAATTGTTCAAAACTCTGGCCAAGATTGCTTTCTTGCCAAGTGGCTTGAAGTGGCGCTCAAGGCTTTTGTCTCGACCGGTGATTCGGGCGACAAGCCTCTCACATTCTGACTTGGTTAGCAGGCCGCCGCGATCAAACGGGTCTATGAAAAGGCTGTCATCTGAAGATTCAACCCGAAGCACAAAGTGTCCGGGTAGGCCGATTGCATCGAACGTGAAGCCAACTCTCTTCGCAATCTCGTTATAGAGGATGCACATGAGAATTGGATTGCCCAATCTGCGATCCATTACGTCGCACAGATAACTGTTGCGATAGTCGTAGTAGTTCTCTCGATTGCCGCCAAAACCTTCCTCATCAAAGAGCACTCTGTTGATGCTGTTTACGACTTCGAAAGGCTCATCCTCATCTTTTTTGGCAGGGGAGATACCACTTGTTACGCGCGCTGCGAGACTGTCCATCCGAGAGATGTATGCATCGACGTCCAGTGCGCCGTAGTCTTCCACCGCTATTTGGAGGCATGCCGCGGCCAAATCGATATCAGCATCAGCTACTGATACCGCTGCGGTGAACTTTTGCCGTATTTCTTGTCGGTGGTTTGTCATACTAATTCCCGGCACCGTACGGACCAATTAGAGGTTTCGAAACGGCTCTGGGGAACACGTCGCATTCTAGCGGTATGAGCCCAATGCGGCAATTGGGAAAAGCGTGAGGAAACAGTTGTGCCAGATATCGCCTTGACTGGAATTTGCATCCTGAAATAGACTGCGCGTAACGGGCCTTTTGGTGCCGTGGGGAGCTCGGATAGGCCGGGCTGAGAGGGTAGACCAATATCTGCCGACCCCTGAACCTGATCTGGATAATGCCAGCGTAGGGACGATGAATCTCACCCGCGAATCTGCATATCAGCGAACTGCTGTTGATGAACAGCAGGAATATTTGCTTGCGTTGCGCTCAGTATCTAAAGCCTTCGATACCGGCTCGCGCTCTGAGCCGGACAGGCTTGTGCTGCATGATGTGACATTCAACCTCTCTCAGGCTGAATTTATTTCAATCATCGGACCATCTGGGTGCGGAAAGAGCACTCTGTTAAACCTGATCTCCGGTTTGGATGAAGATTTTACAGGCGAAATCTCATACTCAGAAGCTGCTGGTAGTCGCCTGGGCCAGATCGGCTACATGCAGCAAAAAGATCTGTTGCTGCCGTGGAGAACCGTGCTGGATAACGCGGCGCTATCACTTGAGTTGCGTGGTGTGAGTCATAGTGATTCTCGTGCACAGGCGTCGAGTCGTCTCAATGATTTTGGCCTTGCCGGGTACGCCAGCGACTACCCCGCTCAACTTTCAGGCGGAATGCGGCAGCGCGTTGCATTGCTGAGAGCCACGTTGGCGGAAACCCCGCTACTGCTGCTGGATGAGCCATTTGGAGCGCTCGATGCACTCACGCGTTCTGAAATGCACGGTTGGTTGATTGAATTGCTCGCCGACAGTGGTAAGTCAGTTGTGCTGGTCACCCACGATGTGGATGAGGCAATTCTGCTTTCTGACCGCGTCTACGTGATGAAACGCGATCCAGGCAGAATCGACACGCATTTCGACATTGATATTGGCGATCGTACAGACCCCAATGTTGTGACCTCTGAGAGTTTCATGGCGTTGAAGTCTGAACTACTTGCCGCATTGCGATATCGTGATGCCGGAGGTGGTAGTTAACGTGGCGAATGCAGGACAAACGCTGATGCGTATCGCCCGAGACTGGCTCTCCCCCGTGGTGATCGGCGGTCTGGGCATCGTCGCGTGGGAAGTGTGGGTCCGGGCCTTCGACGTTCAGCGCTGGTTGCTTCCACCGCCTTCTTCAATCATGAGTGAGATTGCGGATTCCAGAGGATTGCTAACTGAGCACGCGTTTGTCACCCTGCAAGAAATCCTCATTGGATTCGTGTTGGCAGCTGGATTTGGCGCGCTGCTAGCCAGCGCAATTGCTTATTCCAAAGTTCTGGAGCGATCTCTCTATCCGTTCATCATCGCCTCTCAGATGATTCCAATCATCACAATCGCGCCACTCCTGCTGGTGTGGGTCGGGCCTGCGATGACTTCCAAAATAATTGTCGTTGGCTTAATCACGTTCTTCCCGATCGTCGTGAATCTGGTCGACGGTATGAAGTCGGTTGATCAAGACATGGTGGACATGTTCAGGACCCTGGGGGCAAGTAAACGCCAGATATTCCTAAAGCTTCAGGTCCCGACGTCGATCCCGTTCTTGATGTCAGGCCTCAAAATCGGCATCGTCGTAGCCGTAATCGGAGCCGTAATTGGCGAGTGGGTGGGTGCCACCGGTGGACTGGGTTGGCTGATGAGGAAGTCGCAGCCGCAATTCCTCACCTCACTCGTATTCGCGGCAATCATTGTTTTGACGGTGATGGGGGTGATTCTCTTCGCCATCGTTGGATTTATCGAACGGATCGTCCTGAAGCGCTATCCCAGAATGAACTAAGTAATCAGCAGTAGATCGATCAAGGAGATTATTGAATGAAGAAGACGCCTTTTGGCCTCATGGTCGCTGTGCTCATGGTGATTGCCATAGCGTGCAGTTCTTCGGAAACGCCAGCGCTAATTGTGTCGCCAACGACAGAACTTGGATCGGTACCTAAAACTGATGTGCCGAAGGAGCTAGTGCAGATATCGCTCGCAATGGACTGGTTCCCAAACTCCAATCACGTTGGAATATTTGAAGCGCTCGACAGGGGCTTCTTTGCTGAAGAAGGCTTGGAAGTAAACGCTTACACCCCATCAGATCCTTCAACTGTGCTGCAGACCGTAGGGGCCGGCCGCGATGATTTTGGCATCTCATACCAACCAGATTTGCTTTTGGCTCGGAATGCCGGTGTCCCGGTAGTATCCGTTATGGGCATCGTCCAACATCCCCTGAACTCAATAATGACGCTCGGCTCGTCAGGGCTTGAGACTCCTGCAGACCTCAAGGGCATGCGCATAGGGCATCCAAACATTCCGTCCAACCAGGGCATGCTAGCAACCATGCTGGCCGAGGGAGGTCTGACGATGGATGACGTTGAGCTAGTCGATGTCGGTTTCAACCTCGTACCGTCCTTGTTGGGCGACACTGTCGACGCAATCATCGGCGCTTACTGGACTCACGAGTCCATCCTCATCGAACTTGAGGGCAAAGAGGTCAACATCATGCGCATGGAGGAGTGGGGCGTACCGGATTTCTATGAGCTAATCATCATTGCCAGCGAGTCCACGATCGCAGACCGGCCCGAGGTTGTTGAGGGCTTTGTGCGGGCGATGCGAAAAGGGTTCGAGGCTGCCGAAAACGACCCTCAGGGAGCCGTCGACACGTTGATCGAAGCTAACCCTGAGTCAGTAAACGAAGAGTTGGAGCGCAAAGGCGTTGACCTGCTTCAATCAATCTGGGGCGATGGAGTTCCCAGGATCGGCTGGCAGGAGGAAGCTCGCTGGAGTTCATTCACCTCATGGATGAAGTCTCAAGAGTTCATTGAGGATGATGTTGACGCCTTAGCCGCATTCACCAACCAGTTCATTGATAACTAGATAGATCGAAACCTGGTTTCTACGGGTATAGACGCAGGCCTGTAAGTCCGCTGTCTGGCACGCGATAGACGTGTCCGGTAGCAAACGTTACGTAGATCACATCCAGACCCTCCTCGGCGAACGCACAATTCGTCGGGGAGTCGGCGGGAGTTGGTGCGGTGGAGAGCACTCGTCCTGAAGGTGCAAACAGATAGAGCATGGAGCCGGGACCAACTGACTCAGATCCTGCTGTCGCAAGAATATTGCCGTCTGCAGTGAGGCACATCCCGTCAATGCCTCGACAATTTCCGAAGTCGTGGAGCACCTTATAGTCGCCGAGGGAGCCGTCTGCGTTCACAGGGTAGGAACGTAGTTCACTATGGTTCAGAGGCCCGTTTGGGCTCTCCGCAACGTACAGCAGTGATTCGTCTGCTGAGAAAATCAGCCCATTTGGCCGTGTTGTATCAAACGTCACCCGCGTGGTCGTCCAGGAACCGTTGGACTCATCAGCGCTATAGATAGATTCGTTATCCTTCTCGGTTGGGCGCTCCCCGTAGTTCGGGTCGGTAAACCAGACGCGGCCTGAGCTATGGATAGCCACATCGTTGGGCGCATTGAACGGCACACCGTCATGTTCGCCCGCGATCACCGTCACATCATCCGGTCCCTGCACCTCCGTCATGCGCTTGGCCGCGCCCTCGCAGTTGAACAGGCGCCCATCACGAGAAAAGTTCGCTCCATTGGCCGCACCAGTGTCCGTCCGCCACACTTCGATATCACCCGAATCAGGATTGATCCGATAAGTCGTGTTGGCGGAGCACTCGTTGTAGAGCAGCGCCGTCCCATCCCACACCGGGCCTTCGGTAAGTGAATCGTGGGCTTTGACTAGTACCCAGGTCCATTCAGACATTCTTTTCTCTCCTACTTGGCGGCCGGATAGAGAACACCGCCGGTCATGCCGGTGCCCTTGGCAACTTCGAGTCGGCCTTCAATACTCGTTATGTACAGGTCTTCGCCAACAAAACAGGCGTTGGTCGGCCTTATAGAGAGCGTCGGATGCGTTTCGACAATGCGCCCCTTTGGATCAAATACGGTGACATTTCCGCCGGGGCCGGAAATCTCCCAGCCGGTGCAGGCAACGATGTGTCCGTCCGAGCTCAGGGTCATGCCGTCGATCCCGCGATGCGGACCAAAGTCGTGGAGGACCGAATATTCGCCAAGTGATCCGTCATCGAGCACTGGGTATGCGCGCAGCTCACGGCGTTCGATCACGCGGTAGTCGCTCTGAGCAACGTAGAGCGTCTTGTAGTCATTCGAGAACAGCAAGCCGTTCGGCATGGTGGTGTCATACGTGCGCCTGACGCAGTTATATGTGCCGTCTCCATTCGGGATTGCGCACAATATCGATGAGTGTTCGACTCCCACATCGGGGCCAACGTCTTCAACTCTGTCAGAGAACCAGATGCGTCCCTCAGGGTCGATTGCCAGATCATTTGGGCCGTTAATCCGGCGTCCATCCAGGCGATCCACAATTGTGTCGCTTGACCCGTCCGGGTTGTAGCGAGCAATTCGTCGTCCACCGCCTTCGCAGGCGTAGAGATTTCCTTCAGCATCATAGTTCAGCCCATTGGCGGCGTTGGTGCCTGTGCGCTCAACCGATAACAGACCGGACTCTGGATTGAAGCGCAGCACTCGATTCATGGCGATGTTTGAGAACAGCAGATCCGTGCCATTCCATGCATTGCCTTCCGTGATGGTGCCAATGGGCGGAATTGCGTCCGTGAACGTCCAACTCATCTTTGACCTTTCAGTATTTTGCAGTATTTGGCTTTACTTGCTGTTCAGCAGGCAGCGGGATAGTAACAGGCTCTTCACCTCTTTAAGTACTGGCGCTGGACTAAGGCCAGATTACGGCCGATGATTGCACGCAATGAATACCATTGAGCTGCTAAAACAGCGCCACACTGAAAAGTGGGTTGAGGCGACACGACATAGATTCATCGCTGAGTTGGGCGATGGAACTCTGGATCGAGCAGTCTTTCGGGACTACTTCATACAGGACTACGTGTTCGTGGTTGATCTCGCAAGATTCGCAGCACTGGCAATTGCCAAGTCACCAGGTCTAGTTGAGGCACGACCGATTCACGCATTCCTGTCCAACCTGCTTGGCGCTGAAGACGCATTGTTCCAGACGGCGTTCGATCTGCTCGACGTTGATCCATCGGAATATCACACAGCTACAGCCAACGACGTGATTCGAGAGTTCTCAGAGTTCTTGATGAAAGTTGGGTATGAGGGCTCGTGGAGCGAGATCAGCACAGTGCTTGCGGTGACCGAAGGCGTGTACCTTGACTGGGGTCAGCGACTGACTTCAGAAGGTGCGAGTCCAAGTGACGAGTTGTATCAAGGATGGATTGACTTGCACACAGACGCAGTTCTTGGAGAATTCGTGGCTTTTTTGACGGGACAGGTTGGAGAGATGACGGAACAAGTTGAATCAGTGTTCCTGATAGCACTAGATTTCGAGATCAACTTCTGGAACGCCTCATACATGGGCGGAGAATCATCGTGAGCAACCTCAAAGCAAACGACAGGCCTAAAGCGCTAACGATCGCAGGCTCCGATTCAGGCGGTGGCGCAGGGATCCAGGCCGATCTGAAGACGTTTGCCGCGTTCAGGGTCTACGGAACCAGCGTAATCACCGCCGTGACTGCTCAAAACACACTGTCCGTAGATGCCGTTCAGGAGATCAACGGCGATGTGATTGCAAAGCAGATCGACGCCGTGATGAGCGATATCGGCGCACACGCAGTAAAAACGGGCATGCTTTCTAGCACAGAGATTATTGAGATCGTGTCGGCAGGCATTCGACAGCACGGCATCACCAATCTCGTAGTCGATCCTGTGATGATCGCAGCGTCCGGCGCACGACTTCTGCGTGAGGACGCGAACGCAGCGCTCAAAATCGAACTTATTCCACTATCGTTAGTCGTCACGCCCAATATCCCTGAGGCCGAGGTGCTCACTGGCAAGAAGATCGAAGATCAAGCTGCCGTGGAAACCGCAGCACGAGAAGTTCATGATCTCGGGGCAAAGTTCGTGATCATCAAAGGTGGCCACGCTTCGGGCGAGCAGTCCACAGACGTACTCTTCGACGGCGCTGAGTTCCATGAGTTCTCGGCCAGACGAATGGATACCCAGAACACACATGGCACCGGCTGCACGTTCTCGTCGGCCATCGCCAGCGGTCTGGCGAAAGGCGACGATGTATTTGCTGCGGTTCAGGCCGCCAAGGAGTACGTGACCGAGGCCATCAGATGCGCCTACCCCATTGGCCAGGGTCACGGACCACTCAACCACTTTCACGCTTACGACCAAAACTCATAGGAACATTGGAGACAAGCTACCGTGCCGCTTTACCTAACCGAATCCGACGTCAACCGACTTCTCACCGTGCCAAAGGCCGTAGACCTCCTCGATGAGGCGTTCAAAGCCCAGGCAGCTGGCAAGGCAGTCAACACACCTCGCTCGCGTATCCCTCTAAATCGAGGCAGCTACAACCTGATGTCTTCAGCATGGCATGAGAAGGGCGTAGTGGGGCAGAAGTCGTACACCGCCGCATCAGGTGGGGTTGGATTTCATGTGCTGGTGTACAGCACCCGTGGGGAAGGTCTGCTGGCAATCATAGAAGCCAATCGCATGGGCCAGATCAGAACGGGCGCTGCAAGTGGACTTGCCTCTAAATACATGGCACGTCCTGAATCCAGCGTCGTGGCCGTGCTCGGTTCCGGCTATCAGGCTCGTACACAACTTGAGGCGGTCGCATCAGCGCTGCCGATAACTTCTGCACGGGTCCATTCGCGCTCCGCAGAAAACCGCAAGGGTTTCGCCAACGCAATGACAACCGACCTCGAGATGAGCGTCGCCCCAGTTGATTCGGTCGAGGCCGCAGTCGACGGCGCAGATGTAGTGATCGTGGTCACAAACGCCACGGAACCGGTCCTGCTCGGCGATCACGTGGCGAAAGGTGTACACATCAACGCAGCCGGCGCCAACAGTTGGCTGAAGCGTGAACTGGACACCAGAGCCGTAACGGCGGCAAACACCATCGCCACAGACGACGTCGATCAAGCGAAGATCGAGTGCGCCGATCTGATGCGAGCAGTCGAATCCGGCCATCTGATGTGGTCGCAGGTGAAGCCACTATCCGACGTTGTCGGAGGAGTCATCACAAGCCGTGAATTCAAAGACGACGTCACGCTGTTTGAGTCACAGGGCGTCGCGCTGGAAGACATCGCAGTAGGCGAGTGGGTCTACCAGCAGGCGTTAGAGCAGGGGATTGGCACCAAGGTGGGGAGTTAGGATCTCGCGTCTGGCCACCTAAACGTCGATCAGATAAATCTCCGTTTGCTGGTCCGTGGTGATCTCCACCGAACCTTCGCCGATGTACAGATCAATCTCTGATCGCACGCCGAATTCTCCGGTGTAAATGCCCGGCTCTACGGTCACACCAAGGCCGGAGGCCAGGTTGCGGGTATCGTGGGTCTCCCAATCGTCAAGATTCACAGCATTGCTGTGAACGGTTCGGCCCAGGCTGTGGCCGAGTCGGTGGATGAATTCGTCGCCGAATCCAGCGGCTGAGATCACATCTCTGGCTCGTCGATCAGCTTCCCAGCCTTCGATTGGATCACCTGACGTTATTCGTGCTTCAATCAGCTCTACCGCCGCGTCACGGCCGCTGATCACCGCATCGAACACACGGTGGTGCTCGGGCGATGGTGTATCGCCAAGAAACGCCGTCCAGGTGATATCTGCGTACATGGAGTCGGCCATGTCCTTTTTGCGCGCCCACAGGTCGATCAACAGCCAGCTTCCGCGTCGGAGAACAGCGCTCCCTGCGGGCTGCGGCTCGTAGTGCGGATCTGACGAGTGCGCGTTCACGGCAACCGCTGGACCGTCTGTTGTGGTGAGGTCCAGTCCATCAAACCGTCCGCGAATGAACTCAGCTAGATCATGCTCGGTGAGTTTCCAATTGATGTTTTCAGAAACGAAGTCGAACGCGTTGTGGATGATTGTTGTCAGTCGCTCGGCGGCGTATCTGTGTGAATCGAGCTGCTCTAGCGACCAGCGCTCCGTAGCGTGCTGGAGGGCGTTGCCGGAGCTGACGACTTCGACGCCAAGACTGCGAATTAGCTCGACAGAGCCTGCATCAGTCCTGCCAACTCGTGGAAGAGCGCCCTCTGGCGAGTACTCCATCGCGATGGTGGTGGCTTTCGATAGCAACGATGTGAGTTCGCCCACCAGAGAATCTCGGCTGGAGTAGGGCGTTACTGTGGCGGTTGATTCGCCTAGTTTATCCCACATCTCAGCGAACCGGCCCGCGTCCACACCATGTGCCAGAAGCGTTGGCTCACCTTCTGCCGGAATGAACAGCCAGCAGGGGCGAGTGACATTGTTAGCGTGCCCGCCCAGAACGTTCCAGAAGATGGGATTGGCGTCGAAGTAGTCCCGGAGCAGCCAGCCGTCGATATTTGCGCCGCGAAGATACTGCTGCGCCGACTCAATCGTTTGTGTCACGCCGAGCCTTCAGGTCCGCCGTAGGCGTCTTTCGCTGCCTCGTAAGCCTCTGGCGTGTTCATATCCATACGAGCGATGGCGGAGTCAATGGGAACCCAGTTGATCTCATCTGCGTGCGCCTTCATCACTCTGCGGACGCCCTGTGATTCCTCTGAAATGGTATCTAGTTCCAGCCGCAATGAGCCATCAAATATCAGCGGGTGCCCACCGTGTCCATCAAACCGGGGACAAGAAATTAGCGCCTTCTCTTGAAGGTGTGACTTCAAAGTCTTTTCGATGAGCCAGGCGGGCCTCGGCTGGTCGACTGCCAGGAGCATGACTGTAGTAGTGGACTCTGGCAAAGCGGCCAGTCCAGCTTTAATTGAGGTTGATTTGCCTTCTTTGTAGTGAGGATTGATGACGCTCTGGACAGACGCGCCTCGTACGGCTTCCTGTACCTCGTATGCGCGATTGCCCGTCACGACAAAGACCTCGTCTGCTCCACCGGCTGTGAGCGATTCGATCTGGCGCTGCACAAGGGGGGCGCCAAACCAGTCGAGCAGAGGCTTGAGCGTCCCCATTCGAGACGACTCACCAGCAGCCAGGATGATTGCGCAAACCGTCAACGGTCCAGCTCCGTGCGGTTCAAGTGAAGAACTTAGTCGGCAGCTGCCGTGGCGGCAGACTTCGACTGAATCCGTTGCAGGTGACGCTCTTCAAGCTTCATTGGACGGCCATCACCGCCAAGTCGGAACATCAGCATCTCAGCGACGATGCTCACGGCGATCTCTTCCGGCGTTCGCGCCTGAATGTCCAGGCCTGTTGGCGAACGCAGGTCACGAACTCTGTCCATGGACATGCCACGCTCGATCAGCGACTCGTAGATGAGGATCGTCTTGCGCTTGCTGCCGAGCAGTGCAACGTAGCTGGCTTTCGATTGCGCAGCGGCTTCCGTAGCCACTGCGTCGTAGCGGTGGCCGCGGGTGGCAATGACTATGAATGTATTGGCGTTGATCGGAAGACGGTTGATCGCGTCAACAAAATCTTCGTTGTAGACCTGATCGGCCTCTGGGAATCGTTCTGCGTTTGCGAACTCAGGTCGATCGTCGATCACGGAGATCTTGAACCCAACGCTTGCTGCGATAGGGGCGATTGCCTTGCTGACGTGGCCGCCACCGGCAAGGATCAAGCGGGGCGGCGTTGTGTACGCCTCCAAGAAATACTCCACGCCGCTGGGGTGCGTGACGTACTCCTGCTTGCCCATGGCCATGAGCTTGCGGGCACGCATGCTGGCATCTTCATCCAACTCTGGCGTACCGAGGGTGCTCTCAGTCGTGCCGTTTTCGCGCACCATCAGCTTGGAGCCAACAGTGACCTCAGAGCCTTCTGGCGCGCTGACTACGCTGGCGATAGCTACCGGAATTCCGCCGTCGTAAGCGGAGACAATCTCCTCTGCGAACGGAAGCAGATCATCGGTGTCGCGAACGGGGTCGATAAGGAAATACATAGTGCCGCCGCAGACGAGGCCATCTTCTGCCGCGAGATCTTCGTTGAGCTCATAGTCGCGCATCTGCGCGCCGCCGGTGCCCTTCATGAGCATCTTGGCAGCAAACCAGATATCGCCTTCTACGCAACCACCGCCCAGAGTGCCCACACCGCTGCCATCCTCACGGACAAGCAACTTTGCGCCGGGCTTCTGCGGCGTTGATCCCGATGTTCTTACGACGGTGGCGAGCACCACGGGTTTGTCGTCTTTTAGCTGGCTTACAGCGTCTCTGTAGACCTGTTCCATAACCAAAGCCTCAGTTCACTATTTACGATGGGAAACCAGTCAATTTCCTTCGAGAATTCAGTAGTTCAAGATTAGCACAGAGCGCCATTCTCATAGATGGCTATTCTGCACATTTCACTCAGTTGGATGCGTATGAGGGACTGCAGGGTAAGAAGAGTCCCTATTTAAGCGACTCTGAACTCCTTCAGCGCCTTCCTGTTCAGTTCAAGTCCCAACCCCGGCCGATCAGGTGCGTAGACGTTGCCATCTTTGATCTGCACCGTCTCTGTATAGATCTTGCCGTGCATGGGGTCAGTAGATTCCCGGTAGTACTCAAGAATCAGGCCGTTTGAGATTGCGCAGACCAGGTGAATGTGAACCTCTTGAGCGCCGTGCGGGGCAATATCAAGATCGTTCGCCTGCGCAAGCGCAGCAACTTTCATGAAGTCTGTAATGCCACCCATCACAAGTGCATCTGGCTGGAGGATATCGGCCGCCCGATGGTTGATCATGTCGCGGAAGCCGTAGCGGGTGTACTCGTTCTCACCCGCAGCAATGGGCACAGACGTCGCCCGGGTTATCTCACCCTGACCAATGTAGTCGTCCGGCTCCACCGGCTCTTCAAACCAGAAGAGGTCGTACTTCTCCACTTTGCGTGCGAACTCAATGGCCTCGTAGTGCCGGTATGCGTTGTTCGCATCCACCATCAGTTTGATGTCGGGGCCAATCGCATCACGGGCTACTCGAACCCGCTCCACATCCTCGTTAATCGAGACAGCGCCCACTTTCATCTTCATCGCTTTGGCACCTACTTCCAGGTTGTCTTCCATCTCCTGGGCGAGCTCTTTGAGGCCTTTTCCTTCCTCGTAGTAGCCGCCGGCGATGTACGCAGGCACGTTGTTCGTGAACCCGCCCAGCAACTTGTAAAGGGGCATCCCGGCAATCTTGCCCTTGAGGTCCCAAAGCGCGATATCCAGACCACCGATCACCCTGGTTGTGATACCCCGTCGGCCAACCAGCTTGGGCCGCCACATCTCGTGCCAGTGTCGTTCGATATCCAGCGGGTCTTTGCCAATGACCACCTGTTTGATGTGGTTGAGGATCGCCACCCCAACCTCAGGCGCATCCTGAATGCTGGCGCCAATGCCCATTCCAGTTACGCCTTCATCCGTCTCAACGGTAATCACATTTATGCCGGAGTGTGTATATGTATAGAGACCATTCGTGATGGGGGTGCGGCGGGGCCATCGGTACACTTCCATCTCAACCTTGGTAATCTTCATCAGGAAATCCTTCTCACTTCGGTGTATCGGACGTATTCAGAAATCGAGCGTTCAATCAAAGTTGTGGGATAGTACTGCTAATTGACGAGCGTGTCAGCCAGTAGGTGCTGATGCTTCAGCCAAATATAACGGAGGCAATTACTGCCGTAATGTTTCACACCATTGGTCACACCTTTGAACTGATGAAGATGAGTTGGCGAGTCCTGATGAAGGACAAAGAGCTCATCTGGTTCCCCATCTTTGGCGTCATCGGCAGCCTTGTAATTCTTGGGATATTTTTCCTCATCGCATCGGCAACCGGAGCGGTCGACCGTATCCAGGAAATCACCAATCAGCAGAACAACACTCAGGCTGCTGGGCAGACTGAGGCCGCCGCAAATCCGGGCGACATCGTGCTGCTGGTTCTCCTCTATATCTCCGTGTACTTCGTGACGATCTTCTTCAACTCAGCGCTTATTGCAGCAGCACTTGAGCGACTCCGTGGCGGCGATCCGAATATCCGTTCCGGACTGGCTGTGGCATCCAAGCACATCCCCCAGATTCTGGGCTGGGCAATCATCTCCGCCAGTGTCGGCCTGCTACTACAAATTCTGCGGAGTAGGCAGGACAACTTCCTGGGCCGCATGGTTATCGACATGATTGGCGGCGCATGGTCCTTCATGACGTTCTTCGTCGTGCCGGTGCTGGTCAACGAGGGTAAGAGCCCCATCGGATCCATCAAACGCTCAGCCAGCATGGTTCGCGAGACCTGGGGCCGACAGATCACAGCATCCTTCGGATTCCAACTCGTTTACCTGATCGCCGGAGTCATCGCGGTTCTGCCAGCATTTCTGGTCTTCACGGTATTCCCGATTGGCGGGATTATCGTCGGCGTAATCACAGTTTCCATTGCACTCGGCGTAGTCGGCGCCCTGGAAGGCATCTTCAAAGCAGCCCTCTACGAGTACGCCCTCGGCGAAAAGCCAGTGGAGTTCAACACAGAAGTCCTCAAGAGCGCCTACATGACAGACCTCAGAGCCCAACCCTACCGGTAAGAAAAGCAGCCACCCTCACCGCATGCCTCTTCTGAAGTGGGAGAGGCATGGGTTTATCCCCTCTCCCATTTGGGGAGAGGGCCAGGGTGAGGGGGCTGTCAAAGTTCTCCACCCCACATCAACTCCCACACGTCACTCCAATGTCATCAAGGCGGCCAAACGTCTCAGCGTGTGGACATCGAACCAGCGCCCAGATGCGTCGGTACCTGGATTCCATCCTCCGCCGGAAACACAACGTAGACGAACTGCTCAACTAGAGCGCGCAAGGCATTCCGTATCACCACCCACAGATGCGATACTTAATCCTCACCGCTAACGTGGGCCTGTAGCTCAGCGGTTAGAGCAGTCGGCTCATAACCGATTGGTCGCAGGTTCGAATCCTGCCGGGCCCACCATATCGCCGATTTGAACAGAAAAAGTGCTGTAAAGCCTTCATTGCCATGAAGGTAAATCATGGTTACAGCAGTCGGTTCATCCCCCGTCATCAGATCATTCAACCTGTCATTGATCGCTGACGGATTAAAGCCCCACGGCGTAGGTAACTACGTGCGAGTTGTAACTCGCTTCTTTGAGTTTTGGGACATATCGAATGTAGCCGCGTCACTTCTAATGACACAAGAGAGTTCATCAGATGGATGCAGTCCCAACGGTCACCCAAAACGGTGCATGAGGCCCAATTGGAATTACGGAGTTTCGGTACCCCCTGATCGATCCAAGCAACCGATTCTCAGTCGACTCTTTGGAGTAGCTGAACTAACGTTGAACAATACCAATCACGGAGGCGAATTGAATGGCTGGCTACGCAAAGATCATTGTTCTCAAATCGGGTGAAGGTCGGCAGCCTGATGTCTCGCCTGACATGATGCAGACGATCAAGGTTGCGGGTGAGGACGTAGGCGGAGAATTCGCTCTTTAGGAGTCTGAGATCAAAGGTGGCCCCGGGCCACACATCCACCACAATGATATTGAGACGTTCTATGTCCTAGAGGGAGAGGTTGAGTACCGACTGGGCGAAGAGGTTGCCGTCCTAGGTAAAGGCGGATTCCTGTTGATTCCTCGCGGGCAGATTCACTCCTTTAGAACCCTAGGCGACGACCCCGCAAAGTTACTTGTGATGGTTCTACCCTCCGGTTTTGAGCATTTCTTCGAAGAGATGGCTGCTATGCAGGCGAATGGAGTTGAGATCATGGAGGCTTTGAAGATGGCAGGCGAGAAGTACGGGACGACCTTTTTTCCACCTGAATAAAGGCGGACAGTTACCCCCCCGAAGACCACACCATGACCGGTTCTTGATCGATGGAATACGCACCCTTTCCGACACCCAGTCAACTCACACGCCTCGCGGACTCACTATCTAGCGGTTCAGCGCTTTACTACTTACGCCGTTTCGAAGGAGGACTTAGCTGCACCATAGATCAGATCGAACAACTCGAAACTAGTGGTCAACGCCGTAAATTGATTCTCAGGCGGTATGGGCCTTGGGGCGACGGAGGGAATCTAACGAGGGAGGTCGCAGCGCTGTCCATTGCCGCCACAGGTAATGTCCCAGTTCCGGAGCTTGTTTGGATAGATACCGACGATATTTTCTCTGAGCGTGCCATTGTCACAACCGATATGAACGGCGAGGCACAGACCAAACCATTGGGTATCGGCACTTGGCCAGAACAACTCGCCATTGCGGCAGCCCAGATTCATGCAGTTCCCCTGTCTAAGGAAGGTGCGAAGGCACTCGGCGACCTTGAATCGTTCGTTCAGCGGTGCACATCCGAGATGGAACCGCCTGTGGAGTTCCGTACCCACCCACTAGGCACAAGACTTTGGGAGCGGCGTCAAGAGCTCTTCGAGTCAATTGGTACTGGCGAATCGATGTTTGTTCACGCCGACTATTGGCCCGGCAACACACTTTGGCGAGATGGTCATTTGGTCGCTGTTATCGATTGGGAGGACGCCGGATTTGGAGACCCGATGGTTGATGTGGCGGACTGTACGAACGACCTGCGATTCATTGAGATGGACGATCTAGCGGACCGATTCGTGGATAAGTATGCGGCTGAATCTAGCAACGACATGAAATCGCTCCCACTCTGGAACATCATCGCCCAGACGCATCCATTTCCCGATATAGCTAAGTGGCTTCCATCGTTTCATGCGATGGGATGGCCCGACATCACCGTCGATGAACTGAGAGCACGCCACATGAATCAGATCGAACGGGCTCTGGCTGAAACCAATTGAATGTCCCGCCATGAAAAGTCCCATGATTTCTACTTATATATAGATAGGAATCATGGCAAAAATCATGGCCACGGTGACTTGGACAACAAATCCCATCTGACCCCGTTTGATCATGCCCCCTCAAGTCGATCTAGCCACACTCCCTTTCCCGGCGATAGTTCGCAGCGTGTGATCCAACCAACACGGTTGCCGCTGAACGCACTGAAACCCTCTGATGGTTGGATTGATCAGGCCGGTTCAATATGATGCAGCAGCATTTGAATGAACTGGGTGAACAAATAGGGGAGCCGATGCCAAACGAAACGCTGATCAAGTTCGATTATCCAGATTCACTTCTGCGGGAGTACGAGAACTGGGTTGTGCTTCTTCGGCCAGATCAAATAACGCTTGGCACGCTGGTACTGGCATGCAAGCTGGACGCTACTGCGATGGGCGCGGTTCCTGCATCAGCATTCGCGGAACTGGCGACTGTTACTGCGGAGCTTGAGAACACGCTCCAGTCCGTGTTTCAGTACGACAAAATCAACTACTTGCTTCTCATGATGGTTGACCCGCAGGTGCACTTCCACGTGGTGCCGAGATATGCCTCCGAGAGGTTACTGGGGTCAACGGCGTTTGTTGATCCTTTCTGGCCGGGTCCGCCTGTTATCCCACAGACCCTTGAAATCAGTTCTGAGCAGCAACAACAGATGTTGGAACTTCTGAAGGACAACTGGGCAGTGACGGCATAGTTTCTGGGCGAATCAGGCTCGCTTGAAGTCCGACGGTTCACCACTTATCCATTTGACTACGGAACGTCATGCCTACATTTGAAGTTCGAACTGAGATCGAAATAGAGGCCTCGCCTGAAGCCGTCTGGAGCATCCTCGCGGACACATCCCACTGGGGTGCGTGGAACCCATATCTGACGCGCCTCACTGGCGATATCGCCGTAGGTAGCACCATTCACGCCTATGTGCGGATGGCTGATGGGGCTGAAAGTGAGTGGGATTCCGACATTGATGTTGTCCGTGTCAACGAACGCCTGTCGTGGCGGGGTGGTGACGATGCGGGGGATGTGCGGGCTAATCACATCTTCGAGATTGAGCCTCGTGATGGCGGGTGCCTTTTCGTACATCTAGAGACGTTTGCCGGTCCAAAGGCGGAGCAGGCTTACCTGGATAACCGGCAGGCCCTTAGCGATGCGTTCGTGCTGATGAATGAGGCGCTGAAGGCGAGGGCGGAGGCGTAACGTCAACTCGCATCGTTGTGATGCGAACTATTCGACCTCCGTACTAGCACGGACTCCGTTGACACAATCGGCTCATCTATCTATTGGCAACGTGCGCCTGTTGCGCCTAGAGCCTCCCGGGCGATCCACGATAGATTCTGGTCACGGAGGCGTGAATCATGGATATTGGTGGACTAGCGGGCGTGGCGTTCCTGATTGCCGTGGTTACCCTTGCGCTGTTGGTTGGCGTCATGGGCACTGACATGTCCGATCACGATGAGCGCCGGAAGTAATAGTGGGCGTCGCCTGGTGCCACTTCTTAGCGCCCTGATCGTTACTTCTTCTTCGCTGTGTGCGCCACCTGCGCCGCCTCTTCCGCCCACTCAATGAGAGCGGACTCATCTTTCAGAACGTCTGCGGGCACCTGAAAGTAGGGCATCGGCTTGTGCTGACCGCTTCCCGCCGCTTCGTATCGCTGCCTGTTGGTATCGTCCACGCGGAAGAATAGCTGGGCGTCAGCGTTGATCAGAGCGAACATCGTTCCGCTATCGAAGATGCCGTAGCCACCAAACATCGACTTCGATGTCACCTCTCCCACCGGACGCAGCGCTTCCACCATCTCAGCCGCCATACTTCCCGCAGCGGACGTGGCCTTCGCGTCTTTCTTGCCCATTCTGACTCCCTAATCTCTCCTGATTACGGTGAAAGCGGATATCGCTTCATGAAATCCCACTTGCCGCAGACAGCCGGGCCGACTCGTGCCCATAACTCCACTGCGGTCGCCAGGAATCCGGGGCCGGGATCAAACTCGTCAAACGCCGACCGGACTTGCAGGAGCTCTTCAGGGCCGTAATTTGAGGTCAGGCTCATATGCACCTGATATGGGTCGTCGGGGTACCGGAGTTGGCTCATCGGCGAAATCTCCTGCACGAGCCCGTCATGAAGCTTCTGTATTTCCGGGAATACGGGAGCAACCAGTACGCCAGCCTTCTCACGCCATTCCACCTCAGAATTCTCAAAACTGATCCAGAACTGCTGGACGCCCGTCATCACATCCTGAACCTTCTCCAGCAACACATCGTAATCAGTGATCTGTACAAACGTACCCTTCACGGTGATGTGGGCTGGGATGGCCGTGCGTGGTGATGGGAATCGATGCCAGGTGCTTCGATGATCTCTGTTGGCGCCGGGATGAGCAGCACGTAGCAGGAGTTTCCCCAGCGGTCGTTGGGCTCGTCATCGGCCATCGGCGGCCTGTTAGGGGGCATGCTGCGTTCTCAGTGAACTGGAAGGTAGACTGCGGGTTCCCATCGCATATTCAGCTGCAAGAGCCCTCATTGGAGGCCATCGTACATCTTGATTCCGCCTACTACGCCGGGCAGATTAACTCCCGCATCTTCTCTGGTTTCCTGGAGCATCTTGGACGATCGATTTATCGCGGCAGCGAGTCCATTGCGATTCGCGTCAACGCGATGTCTTCTTTGTTGATGGAGTAAGCCACTACGAGCGTCTCATTCCACACGAGAGCGTTCGGGTACTGCCAGCCGTCAACTTTGTGTTTGCCGCCGAAGTCTTGAGTAGCGGGGTCATTTCGTAGTGCAACTGATCTATCGAATGTAATGCCGTCATCGCTGCTTGAAAGCGCGAGAACACTTCGATCGTACTGTGTCGCACTGGGATTGTTGATCATGATGGTCTGACCGTTGGGCAGTCTTCGCAAGAAAAACCGGGACGTGGAGTCTGGGAAGTTTGTCTTCTCCGGAGTGGACCACGTTTCGCCGTTGTCGTCGCTGGTGCTTGCGAATAGATATCCGACCTGACTTCGGAACCCAATCGCAGACACACCATCAGGTCTGATTGCCATATTTGGCTCGGTGTACTGGAAGTCATCGGGCGTAGCTGGAGCGATTGATGCCTCTTTCCATCCAGAAAGGCCATCGGCCTCGTCAGAGTAGAGCAGGCGCATACGTAGGCCATCGGTAGACCTGCGACTGCCCACGTGCTCGCCACCGAGGAGCAGTCGGCCGTCAGCAAGCGGACGTGGGCCTTCGATGAAGAATCCCGATGCGATGCGCGTTGGCTCACTCCACACCATGCCATCAGAAGATGAGACAGTGCTCAGGTGGACGTCTTCGTGGAAGTTGTCGCCATAAGTCGTGCTGAAGTAGCAGACTAGTGATTGTTCTGTGGCGAGGAATCCGGATGCCACAAAAGCTGCGTTCTCTTCATCTGAGCTGACGAGTACAGAGGGCTCCGACCATGACTTCCCATCAGCGCTGGAACTGATCAAGATTCGTTGCGTCGGCTCATCTTCCCCGGTGACACCGTTCGACCAGCAGCAGTAGATGCGGTCATTGAACACCGACAGACTGGGGTGGTGGCAGAACCGGTAGTCGTTATCTGATGCCTTGTAGAGGAGCGTGTGGTCGCCATCGATAGGGGAGAGGCCCAGCGTGGCAGGATTTGTCTGGTCGAACAGGGCGTCAGTTATTCGAAACACGTGATTCTCCTGGATCTGGATGTCTTTCCAACATGAGGCGTAGCTGCCTAGAACGAGTACTCAGGGCCTTCCACGAACTTGAAGCGCTCAAGTGCGTCGTCACGGAGTGTGAAGCCCAGGCCGGGCCTGTCGGGAGCATGGACTGTGCCGTCCGAGCGCACGTCAAACTCTTCGTTGAAAAGCTCCCACATCATTGGCATGTAGCCCTGGCTCACCTCAAGAATGTGGCAGTTTGGCGATGCCATTGCGGCATGAATACTGGCTGCGAATAGCACCGCAGAGCCCCACGCATGCGGGGCGAGGCGAACCTGCCGCGCTGACGTAACTGCCGAAATGCGCCTGATCTCCGTTAGGCCACCGGCACGCGCCACATCGGGCTGTGCGATGTCGATTGCCTCGTGATCCATCAAGTCGTTGAAATCATGGCGGGTGAACTCCCGCTCGCCTGATGCGATTGGAATCTTTGTGGCGTTGCGGACCAGCCCCTGACCACGGTGATCGTCGATAGAGACCGGCTCTTCAAACCATGCGATATCGAATTCCTCGACTTCTTTCGCCAGTCGAATAGCTGTAGATGTGTCCAGCGAGCCGTGGGCGTCAATCATCAGTTCCACGTCAGGACCAATGCCTCGTCGTGCAGCTTTGATACGGCGAATCGCTTTTGGGATAGAGAAGCCGTCTCGGCCAACGACGCGCATCTTCACGGCGTCGAACCCTTTAGCTGAGTAGCCGCCCATCTCGTCCTCCGCCTCATCACCGGGTGCCCATCCGCCTGATGCATACCCACGCACGGAACTTCGTACCGCTCCCAGTGCCTGATAAGCGGGAATACCAAGTGCCTGGGACTTCACGTCCCAGATCGCGATGTCCACACCAGAGATCGCCTCCATCACCACGCCTCGGCGTCTCGAGGGGTCCGGCTGCCCCCAGCCAGTGCTCAGCGCAGGCTTGGAACGTGATCCGTTGTACATTTTCTCGTAGATGAGTTCTGAGAACAGCGGGTCTTCGCCCACAGCTTCAGGCGCCAATTCATGCTCAACAATGGCTGCCACCACTGGAGGCGAGCCGAGAGAAGTTCCGATGCCCGCGAGGCCGTCATCAGTGGTGACACGAATCAGCGTGGCATCAGACTTCACTTTGGTGCCTAGGTCAGTGCGATGCTGAAGATCGACTGGCACCGGGTCAGACATAGGAATGGCTTCAACTTTTGTGATCTTCATTTTGGATTGAGTTTTCTTCTAATTGTTTGGGCGATTCAATAGAGCGCACAGAATACCGGAGACCAGTCTCCGACGCGTGATAAAAGTAGGGTGCCTGAGGTCCTGGATGACTTAGAGTCAGGAGGGCCAGACGCACAGAGAAATACAAGGAACACAACATTGAAGATCACCGACATTAAGACATTCCCCGTCTGGATTGGCACTCGCAATCAA
>Ga0114996_10000272_pt1 | contig 72602 bp, 68 predicted proteins | sample ArcticOcean_MG_C_4_FD_87039 | JGI IMG/M metagenome (GOLD analysis project Ga0114996, IMG submission 87039) | Marine microbial communities from western Arctic Ocean - ArcticOcean_MG_CB4_134 | ecosystem: Environmental > Aquatic > Marine > Oceanic | place: Arctic Ocean: Canada Basin | collected...
CCAGTTGCGCCGCAGCCCAGTAGAGTCCGAACACTGCCATGGCCACACCGCGCTCCTCAGGCGCGCTCAACTCAGCGGTCATGGAGGCATACAGTACCCGGCCTGCGTTGAAGGCAACACCCAAGGCGAACATGAGCACCAGCATGGGCCAGAAGGCGCCACTTGCGATCACGGCCAACGCCAGGAAGCCACCGCTGCCTAACATGACGAATGCATACAGCCAGCGAGCGCCTAGCTTGCTGATGAGGAGGCCGTAGGCAAAGCCGGCAACGACCGCCCCACCACCATGCACCGCGCGCAAGAGCCCGACACCCGTCTCCGAGTACCCTTCCTGCACCAGGTAGGCGGACATGAGTGAGCCGACCAAAGCGACGACCAACGACGTGCCGAACGAGATGATGGCCGGTAGCTGGCTCGTACGCCGGACGAACATCGCCGGTATCGGTGCAAGGATGGCGCGGATCGATTTGGCGGCTTTCCGTGGCAGCGATGGCTGAACCGCGACAGTCAGCAGGGAGACTGCGGCCATACCAGTTGTCATCAGGAAACCGACGGTGTAGCCCACCGTGCCCGCAAGCAAGCCTCCCGCGAAGGTGCCGAAGATTCCGCCCGCCGCGCCTATCCCGAAGAAACGGCCGATGATGGAGATGGCCTTCGCTTCATTGATGCGGCTTGCATAGGACTGAGAGGCGGTCCAATAGATCGACCGCGACGCACCCGTAAGGAGTTGGGCGAGGATCAGCAGCCAGAGTGTCTCAAAAAGGGCGAGCAGCAGGGCGGCACTGAGCAGCGCGAGGAAATTGGCAGCGATTACCCATCGTTCCCCCACGCGGTCAGACAGAACGCCGCCGAACAGTCGCAGGCCGAGTTGGAATACGCCCTGTGCGGAGATGATGACGCCCAGCCAGGCGACGCTGTAGCCAAGCTCCAGCACGTAGAGCGGCGTGAGCATCATGATCATGCCTAGCGTCAGGCTGAACAGGACTGTCTGAGCGTAGAGCACGGTCGTGGCGCGGAGCTCCGCGCTCGGGCCCGGGTCTGCATGATCCGGTGATCCTAGCATGGGGCGCGATGGTATCAGAACGCGGCGACAGCCTAAAAACTAACAACAGCGGGCTTCACCGTAGAGCGTGGGTACAGAGGTAACGGGCGCGTGGTGATTGCAGGAACGCCGGCCGGCCAGAGCACCAGCGTGCTCATGCTTGAGCTGTTGTTGCCTGAAACCAGATCGTCAGGGATCGCTGCCGCGACCGTCGCGGTATTCGCGATAGCCCCCTTGGAGCTGGGGGCCGTGGCCAACCGGCGTCACCAAATACCATGCACCAAAAACCAGCGTGATACGCCTGAATCGAGAGGCTTGAAAATAAAACTGACGTACATCAGGCCCCGATCAAAGCCGATTTAGCAGGCTGTTACCTTGTAACAGTGGTACCGGCCACCCATCGGATGACGTCATCGCTGGTGCCGTATGCGCCGGCGCCAAGGAGTGCCAGAGCCGACCCCGGTTTCGAACGAAAGTCAAAGCCAGCAGGGTCCACAAGCTGTGCCTCAACGGAATCTCCGCTATCGATATAGCCGTTGAAGTTGTCCTGGTATTCACCTGGGACGGGGAAGTCAGAAACTTTGCCAGTGCGGTGCCCGGAAATTGTGTTCGCGGCGTTGTTCCGGGTGATTGTTCCATTGTTGCCCGGTGCCATAACGATTATATCGTTCCTGTCGTAGTCGCTGGCGAACGCAGTGTTGTTGTAGATTTCATGTTTATCACCCTTCACCATGATGGCACCCCTGACGTTCCACATCACGTTGTGATGCACGCTCGCGTTATGCCCGGTAGCGGTGCCGCCTGCCGGAGAGTCCATCCGGATACCGTACTTAGAGCTGTCATGCAACCAGTTATACGCAATGGTCGCTCCTAGCTGCTGGTCCATCATGAGCTGGACCATTGCGCCATCACTCTGTACAAGGCCCGTATCACTGATGTCGTTAAATGTTACCGTCGCGTTATTGCCGGGATTGACTGTCGACGAAGCACCAAGCTTGTGGAGCGTGTTATAGGTAAACACGTTGCCTTCGCCGGTCAATTGGATCGTCGTCATGAGTTTGTCGAGATCAGCCCCGCTCCAGTCGATGTGGTAAAAATAGCTATTCTCTACCGTGTTTTGCCCCCCAGACATCTCCAGCGCGGATCCATCTGTGTACAGAAAACTTGAATCCCTAACATTGCATCCGTAGCATTTGTCAAACCGTGAGGTCCATCGGTCCTTCGGATCTTCACCTGCCGTCCCAAGGGACCGTTTCGATGTACTCGGGTAAAGCAGGCTGCAATTTTCGACGGTGCACCCATTGCAGTTCTCAAATTTGAACGTCGTCGCGAAGAACTCGATGCCTACAAGGCGGACATTGTTACCATCCGTTGAGGCAAACCCGTAGCTCCTCGTCTTCCCGCGGATATTCATATCAGTCGGGTCTTTGCCGGTCGGCGGCATGAAATAAATCTCCATAGCTTCCTTGTCAAAGAACCATTCCCCTGGCACGTCAAGTAGTTCGAGTTTTCCTTCAAGGAAGTAGTCGTGGTGCTTGGTTTTCCAACTTGGTACTTCGTCGTACTCGATGGTCCCCGTAGTACTATCGTAGCCCGTAACTTTGCGGCTCCAAGTCTTAAAGGAACCGAGGTTCAATACGGCAATCGCACCGATTGGGTCAATACCACTCGTAAGCAAACCTTCGTGCCCATTCACAACGGCACCGGCGTCGATAAGCATTCCGTTGTCATAGGAAGGCCCATCGTCAATCGTGCCGTGAGCCCAGTGATGCGTTTTATCGAAGATGGAACCATCCAGAAAGTTGGCGTTCGGCCAACGCGCCGGAACCATTTCCTCCCAATCAACAAAAAGTTGCCACACGTCGACGGCAAGCTTTGCTCTGTAGATTCCATCCTTGTACGGCATCCACTCCCCGCCAAGATCGTGCTCGATGTCTGCCGATCCATCGAGGACGACACGCTCGCCGTCTGCGGCCATGAACGCGAGGTTGTTTTTACCGGAAATTGTTACAAGCTCAGAGTAGCGCCCCTCACGGATGATTGACTCGTCATTGTCATTCATGAGTTCCGCCGCCCTTTGTATGGTATAGAGAGGACACTTTGTGGTACCAGGGAAGAGGTCACTACCGGTTGCCCTATCGACGACGTAGGGCGTTCCCGCTGACTTGACCTCGGCTATACAAGCCAGGTGGGTGATTGCTAAGTCTGGCGCGGCCGATATCGCTGTTGAAGTGGGCTTTGGCACCGGGGTGTTATCTGACACTGTTGTCGGGGTGGCCGTTGGCTGCGTGCTACTCGATTTCGATACGATATCAGTATCTCCGCTACAGGCTGTGACCAAAATCATCAGACCTACGAGTGAGGCGAGTCGTTTCATCTCCCTAGCCATTCATTCCCACCATAACCCCATACGACAGTTAGTGAACGCGAGGAGCATACGCCCGCAGACCCCCAATCGTCACAGCAGGGTTAAATCGCGAGTGGGGTCTGCTGATAATATGCCGGATGCAAATCCGCGCCCTGCCTGAAGGCAATCAGTTAGCTTTCAAGCAGAGTTGGAGCAAGGATGCCGGTCGCAAAGGGAAGCATGGGCGACGTAATCCATGGGGACTTCATGATTCGGAGGAGAAGGTCAAATGCCCATCATCGATTCTGATTGCCACGTGATTGAAAACGAGCATACCTGGTCGTACATGACTGGACCGGATGAGCAATATCGCCCAAGTATGGTGCTGGTCCCCGACGGAAAGGGAGAAGAGCAAGCTTATTGGAACATCGAAGGTCGACTCAAATTACGTCGTAGCTTTGATCCCGCCAGATCCGGGACAACCATCGAAAGCTCCGATATGACCGACGTTCGGGCCCGGCTTAGTCACATGGACGAATTGGGAGTAGACATCCAAATTCTCTATCCGACCGTATTCCTAAATCTGGCGTTCAACCGACCCGAGGTGGAAGCAGCCATGTGTCGGGGTTACAACCGCTGGATGGCTAGCATTTGGAAGGCAGGAGAGGGACGGCTCGGTTGGGTAGTTATGCCTCCAACGATGGATATGCAAAGCGCAATCGAAGAACTCCATTTCGGGAAAGCAAACGGGGCCTCCGGAGTCTTCATGCGTGGCATGGAACAGAGCAAGATTCCTATTGATCCTCACTTTTTCCCGATGTACGAAGAAGCCAGCAAATTGAATCTTGCGATCTGTTTCCACGCGGGTTCCGCAAGCTCTTTCTTCGACTCAGTAATGATTCCTAAACAGGCATTACTCTGGCTTGCAAAGGTACCTGTGATTGCCGCGTTTCACTCCATAGTGGTCAGTCAACTCCCAGAGAAATTTCCAGACCTCCGATGGGGTTTCGTTGAAGTCAGCGCATCATGGGTTCCCTACGTAATGCACGATCTCGGAGCCAGATTCGATAGGATGACTTGGGCCTTCCCGGATCGGAAAGTGGGAAATCTCATGAGCGATTATCGTATGTTCGTAGCCTGCCAGACAGACGATGACCTGCCTTACGTGCTGCGGTATGCAGGGGAAGACAATCTCCTGATCGGCTCTGATTACGGGCATGCCGATACTTCAAGTGAACTAGAAGCGCTACGGAAACTTAGAGAGTCAGGCATCATCCCCATCCAGGTAGTCGACAAAATTATGAACGACAACCCGCGCCGGCTTTACGGTATTTAGTATTCCGAATTGGCAAGACCTCTTAGGCGGCGGCGTGGAGTTTGATCTTCGCTGCGGTGATCGTAGGGGTGTACCGAGAGCTTCTGCTTACGCTGTGGCATGATCCAAGGGTGGCCAGGTTAATTAACTAGCGAATGTAGGTTTCATATTTGATCTGCGTTTCGCCGTAGTTTGCGTTAACATTTGTTTGAGCTTTTCGATATGGAGAGTAGCGATGCAATTTGGATTCGGAATGCCTCAACGTTTCTTTACTGAAGAGATGGATACCTCTGTCCTGCGCCCGTTGCTTGAGAAGGTCGAATCTTTGGGTTACCACAGTTGCTGGGTGCGAGAACAAGCGGCGAATGCCCGATATGACTTGGCACCGATTCCATTACTCTCTTACTCGGCTGCACTGACGGGGACTGTCAAACTCGGGACATCCGTGGTGTTGAGTTTGCTTCACAATCCCGTCAACCTCGCGAAGAGTTTGGCTACAGTGGACCGGTTGTCGCAGGGACGATTGATCGTAGGGCTGGGAATTGGCAATCCCTCCAGCGTCGATGTGCTTGAGGCATTCGGAATCAGTCGTACAACCAGGGGCCGTCGCTTCGAAGAAGGGTTAGAGCTCATGAAGGAGTTGTGGAAAGGTGAGCCAGTCACCTTCAGAGGCGAGTTCTACAATATAAGTGACCTTTTCATAAGCCCGCTACCTGTGCAGTCTCCACATCCACCAATCTGGTTTGGCGGGCATGCCCGAAAGGCCTTGCGGCGCGCTGCTCGTTTTGGAGATGGGTGGATGGAAGCGGGCGCTCGCTCGACAGCAACTATGAAAGATGAGGTTGCGACGCTTCGGCAATTTTTGGAAGAAGAGGGTCGTAATCCTGCGGAGTTCACCATCTCGAAGAGAGTCATCGTCGCGGTTGAAGATAAACGGTCGACTGCCTACGAACGCCTCAAGGATTGGTACCTAGCCCATGGTTCAAATATCAATCGGCTTGAGCAGGAAGCAGTGTTCGGAACGCCCGACGAATGCATCGAGGGTCTTACTGAAGTTGCGATGGGAGGGGTAGACCTAATTGTGCTCAATCCTTTGTACGATTATGAAATGCAGGCCGAACGCTTAGCCACAGAAGTTATGAACAGGATCTAATTAAAGAATCAGTTCGTGCTATTGTGCTGCCTCAAATTGAACTCAATGAGACTTTCCGGGATTGGTTCTGAGAAAAGAGAGGTACATGAGTAGAGAAACCATAATTGGGGTAGGCGTTGGCCTCGTCTCTCCCGGCTTCTGGAACTCCTGGGATAGTGCACGTTCTTCTAGTCGATAGGACGATGGGTCACGCGCGCGCACTCGCGGCGGACAAGCCCCCTGGACGCCTAGAACACCGTGCTGGCTAGGACTGTCGTGCGCGTGGATATAAAGGAAGGGGGCGGGTGTTACGTCTGGAACGACGGTAGTGGGTGCAGCCGGACAGTGTGGCCTATGCGAAGGAATAGATATGTCCTGCCTGTTTACAGACAGGTAGCTATAAACACGGGCTGCTCTCCCTTGGCTTTAAATGAGAGTGCTAACCGCGATGGAGTAAGAGCACTGCCATGCTGGTGCTACCGGCAAGTGGCGGAGGATGAATGCTATCACTTGAGGTGGTTTTCTAGAGCAGAAGTCGCCCGTAGCCTTGAATCGAGTGCTTTAAGCCGAGCAACTTTAGTATCTCCCATACGCTTGCCTGTATGCCCGCACAGACCGGGATGCCTAGTTCCTGCTCCAGTGGTTCCACGATGCGGAGTATGCGCCATGCTCCGCCAAGCAGGTAAATAGCGTCAGCCTGGGGGTATTCTCTAACGAGTTCGATGCATCGTAAGCGAACCTCTTCTGCCGTTATACGGTCGGCTTCGCGGAAAGAAGACTCGATGCCTGTGAACACCAGCACGTCTAGGCCGGCGTCGGCGAGGTACCTACCAAAGGCATCGTGCTGTTCTTGAGTGACGTACGAGAGCCCAATGACCCGCTGGGCCCCGAGATGTCGCAACGCTGAGAGGGCCGCCATCGAGGCAAAAGAAACAGGCACAGAGTGCCGCTCGGATAGCTCACGAGCGAGTTGGTGATCGGCGTCATAACCCATCAACATCCCAGGTGGGGCGCCCTCGACATAGATAGCGCTCACGCCGAGTTCGGCGAGCTCTGCTACTCGCTGCTCCACCACGCGTAGGACGTCATGGAACTCTTGGGTATCCCCAGTTCGGACACCTGCGTGCATAGGCACAACTCCGACGCCTTCGGGAAGCAGGCGAATCGTTTCTTCCAGAGAGCCCGGGCGATAGGTCGGTTTCACGAGTCCGACAGTTCCGAGAGGGGCACTCCCGCTACCGTAAAACATAACCAGTCTCCTCGGGTAACCTTTGGGACCAAGCCGTCAGACCGACAAGCGTGAGCAGTATCAAAGAGCACCTACGCATCATCACTGACCTTCCTGCCTGCCGTTTCGGTTATCCAGCCTATTATGGCGAAGCCAAGCTTTCGCAACCCATCCTCCACACCCCAACCATACGCCCACAGACCCCAAACGTCACAGCAGGGTTAAATCGCGAGAGCGACTATCTAATAAATAGAAGGGGTGGCGGTGGTCAACCGGCGGGGGTGGTAGTAGACCAGGTGGCGGTATAAAACCGCTCTTCGGAGGGGTGTACTTGGGGAACTTCCAGTAGATGCCGCCGAATAGCTACGGAGATCAGGGCACGGCCTCTGGAAATGGCAGCACTAGACCAGTATTGATCCGAGATCCGGGGCTGTCGTGACGGCAGGATTGGGCAGTGATTTTAGAAAAGGCCGTAAAAATGGCCGTACAAGTCGTGATCGTAGCGTTCGCCGTAGCGATATGTGATGCCAGCAAAAAGCCCGTTTAGCAGGCCATGAAGCTGGCGGGAGTGCGTGGGAGTCGAACCCACCCAGGACTAGGAAGCTAGCCCTGCAACGGTTTTGAAGACCGCGAGACCCACCGGGACCCATCCACTCCCCTATGTGCTAGCGTCCGCTACGAGTCTGTCGACTCGGGGGACGCAGAAGCGCCCCGACATGTCGGGGCGCGCAGTTTATTTGTGCCGTTCGACCCGGCGGAGGCTAGCCCTCCAGGACCTTGTCGATCTTGCGTTTGAGGATCGCCTTCGGAACTGCGCCGACGACCTGCTCTGCAACCACGCCGTTCTTAAACAACAATAGCGCAGGGATGCTGCGTATGCCGAAGGTCATGGCAGTTTGCGGGTTCGAGTCCACGTCCAGCTTAACGAAAGCGAACTTGCCGTCGTACTCTTCGGCGAGCTCCTCGACCACGGGGGCGATCATCTTACAAGGACCACACCAGTCAGCCCAGAAATCTACCAACACGGGGGTGTCGGACTCCAGAACCGCCTGTTGAAATTCTGCGTCTGTTACATGCTGAGGCTTTGCCAAGACTATCCTCCAATGCTGCTATCCCGTTGACCCGGGTTCACTACTTCAGTTGCAACGCCCACCGAGACGATGCATATAAGCCGTGCGAATCACACTCTGGAACCAACTTCCGCCATTATAGCGTGTCCCTAACTCCGACGTACTTCCAAGCGTCGCCCGAACCCTGGGGGAACGCTCGCGGTGGATCGACCACCCGCTCATTGAACGCCCAACGCTCCGATAGACCCGCCGCCATGAACAGCCACGCGCCATCAAGGGCGACGGTTTGCGCACGCAGCGCCAGCGTCGCGCGGTGGGCCGAATCGAGCTCGACCGAGAACGCCTCGATCAACTCGTCGAGCTCCGCAGAGCCAGCGCTTGTGACGTTGGACGCTCCCAGGCTATGCAGCATCGCGAGCATGAAGGCGCTGGGAGTGTCCGTCGGTGGCATGGGGCCAACGAACAGGTCGTAGTCGCGCTCTTGCCACACGCGATTCAGGTAAGCGCCGCGCGAAACGACATCCGTTGTGACGTTGAAGCCCCCGTCACGCAGCTGCGTAGCAAGCGCCTCACCGTGGGCGACATACTCCTCGCCGAAATTGCCAATCGTAAGCGTAAGGGGTGCGTCGACGGCGACGAACGGTGAGTCGAAGTACGTCGCCAGCGTAGCGTCGTCGAGCTCCCACGATGGGTCAACGAGAGGCATGCCCAGCCCGGCCCAACCGATACCGAAAGACTCGGCCATCGCCGCTTGCGGGTCGAGCGCGCCGAAGACGGCCTGGCGCACCTGCTTGTCACCCAACAGCTCGCGGTCGGCGTTGATGCCGAAGAGCACGCCACGCCCCTGTCGATCCACGACCACGGAATCGTAGCGCTCGCGGTCCATGGTGGCCCACTGCTGCTCGGTGACCTGCGCCATGTCGGCACGGTCGAGGCCCATCAGCACGACTCCCGTAGGAAGGTCGGCAACCGGCAGGAACTTGACGACGTTGGCGACCGGCTCCCCGTCGCGGAAGTAGTCGTCCCTCGCTGTCAGCGTCACCTGCCCCGTGCCACCGCGGACGTAGCGCCACGCACCCGCACCCAGCACCCGCCCGGACCGCAAGTTGACGGCATTCAGGGAGTCAGGCGCCATGATGGCAGCGTACGGGCTGGCGAGCTTCAGCAGCAGATCGCCGTCGGGGTGGTGGAGAGTGAAACGCACCGTGCTATCCGCCAGGATCTCGATGGCGTCTACCGAATCCAATAGGCGTTCGTGGGGAGAGCCGGGCTCACGCAAGCGCTCGAGGCTCCACAGGACGTCGAGTGCCACGATCGGCCGGGACACGAAATCGTCGGCGCCTTGCCACCACGCATCAGTGTGCAGCTCGAGCTCCAGCGTCGTGTCGTCGACGAACCGCCAGCCTTTACAGAGCTCGCATTCCACGTTCAGGCTGGGTAAATCGGTTCCGGGGTCCGCAACGAACCTGAATAGGCGGTTGTAGCCGAGACCGGAGCCGAACAACGTGGCCCACTCGCTAACGAGCCGGTGGAGGTCCTGGTGAGGTGCCGCGCCGATCACCGCCACACGCAGCGTTCCCTCGGGTGCTGGGCCAGGCGTCGGGACCACTGTAGGCGTCGCTGTCGCGGGGACCGACGTCGGCGTTGAGTCGCCGGAGCACGCCGCCAGCAATGCAAGCGCTACGACCGCCAGCGCACCCAGTCGAAAGAGACCTACGATGGCCGCATCTCGTCAGGCGTGTCCTCGGGTCGGCGTTTGGGGGACTCGCCTCCAAATACAGCAGCTGGCTGTCGATTGCGCAAGATTGCACCGGAACCAAGGCGGGTCATCACAACCAGCGCCAGGAGCATGGGCGGCACGAACACGAGCAGATGCATGACGAACGCAAAGCTGAACGCGAGCGCACGGTCCGCGCCCAGCGCCACCAGCATGGACACGACCGCGAAATGGTAGGTGCCCGTGCCACCCGGCAACGAAAGCATCGCCGACGTGAAGAACGTCGCGGCCACGAGTACCGTCGCCATGGTCAGCGGGTCAACGTCAATCTCCAGGCCGAGCGCCAACACCCAGCCGGTGACACCCATGAGGAACCAATGAAGGAAGGTGGCGGCGAACGAAAGAGCCAAGCGAACGGGCTCCTTTCGGAGATCACGCAAGGCGCCGATGATCCGGTGGAAGAAGTCGAAGCGATTGGCGATGGGGATGGACCCCATACCACGCGAGGCGCCCACCATCACCAGCAGGCTCACCGTCAGCATAATCACCGCACCGAACAGCTGGATGCTGATCTTGGAATCGCGCAGTCCCGGAACCAACAGGATGCCGACGGCCATGAGGATTCCAGTGGCGAAGATGTCCAACACGTTGCCCCCTACCAGCGAGGCCAGCGCACGCGGTAGTGGCACCTTGTAGCGGCGCGTCACGAGGCCAAGCTGCAATGCCTCACTGCCAACGCGGACGGGGAGCATATTGTTCAGGCCGATACCGGCGTTCTGCGTGATGAAGATTTGCCTGAACGTCACGTCTTCGCCGTTGAGCAAAACCGACCAACGCCCTGCCCTAAGCACCATGGAGGCAACCAACGGCACGAGGCTCAGCAGCAAATAGCCCACGGGGAAATGAGCGAACGTGTCGAGGACATCCCTCCACATGATGGCGTTGAAAGCGGCATACGCCAGACCAACGCTTGCGATGCCGCCAGCCGTGAGTTGCAGCCAGCGGTTATCAACGAGGCGACGGGCTGATTCGTAGGGAGAGGTCAGGAGCACTCACTGTCTCCAAGCGGCCTGTCTGAAGTTTCCTCGACCGTTTACAATCCGGCTGCACCATGACGTTCGAAGAAGAGTTGAGAACCACCGACCATCCGCTGATTGACGGGCATACGCACGTCGATCAGTACAGCCCCGACGAACTGGCCGGGCTGCTGGAGCGAGCCCGCCGAGCGAACGTCGGGCTGATTATAGCAGCGGGAACGACCGTTTCCTCCTGCGAAAACACGCTCGCATTGGCCGAGGCGCACCCGTTTATCAAAGCAGGGATTGGCCTGCATCCGGCGGATCTCACTGGCCCGTTGGACGACACTACCGCGCAACATCTGCGCGATCTTGCCACGCACCCCGAAGTCGTCGAGTGGAGCGAGTGCGGGCTGGATTACATGCCGAACTCGCCGGACAAAACCGTCCAGCAGGACGCACTGCGTATCCAGATACGCATAGCGCGCGACCTTGGCCTGCCGCTGGTCACCCACTCGCGCGAGGCGGATGCGGACACGGTGCGCATCCTGAACGAGGAGCACGCGAGCGACGTCGGTGGTGCGTGGCACTACTTCGGCGGCTCGATGGAGTTGGCGAAGCAGGCGATGGACATCGGGTTCTACGTCTCGCTCGCCAAGCCCCTGCTGCGCGAGGAGCCCCTGCAAGCAGTCGCGGCGCAGCTGCCCCTCGACCACATAGTGATCGAGACTGACTCCTACCCACAGCCGTTCAAGAAGAATCGCCGACGCTGGAACGAGCCGTGGCACCTGCCGCAGGTCGCTCAGAGACTGGCGGAGCTGCAGGGCGTCGACCTCGAAACCGTGGCTGAGGTCACGACCGCGAACTACCTGCGCATGCTTGGTGGCCGCGTCGAGTTACCCCTGACTTAGCTGACGATCGCGCTAGGGGTGATCCCCACGGCATTCCCGTAATCTCCAAACCCAGCCCCTGCTAGCCGAGAACTGAGAAACGGTCAGCGATTACGCCACGGCCCGCGGCCAAGAGCGCGAGTTGGCCTCCGAAATCTGAGTCGACCGCGAGGTCAGCAAGGATACGAAGGGTGCATGCCAACGCTTCGCGCGGCGGGTCGATCTCGATGCCAGTGGCGGCCAGGACATCAAGCGTGTGGATGGTGAGTTCAACGACGCGCGTTTCGAGATAGTGCTCAAGCTTAATGCCGCCGTTGGGGTACGCGATGATCGTGCCATCAGGGATGGTTTCGAGCACGGCGAGCGTTGCATTAAGGGAGGCCCGAATCGTTTGCGAGATGTCGTCGCCCAGCCCTTGCCCGGCCTCCCGACCGGCTTCAGCAATCGCCTCGTTGATGCCGTCGGGTGCGAGCGAGACGTGGTAGTGCTCAGCCGCGGATGAGACATCCACGTTGTCCGCGCGCTGTTGGCCGAACTCCGCGACACGAGCGATAGACCTACTCGTGTGACCGATCAGGTCGCGGACGTTCCAGACGCCGAGGGCAGGTTCATCCCATTGGCTGGGGCCTACCGCGTCCACGGTATCGGCGAAAAACATGGCTGCCTGACGGAACTCGTCCTTACTCAAGATTCCCTCTCACTCGTGGTTCCTAGTGGGTCACCGTAGCGACTTCGCCGCGGCGACCATGTTTCCCAGCGAAGTCCTAACTTCTTCCCAGCTCTGCGTTTTCAGTCCGCAGTCGGGGTTCACCCACACCTGATCAGCGCTTAGCACGTTCAGCGCCTTGCCCAGTAGCTCCTTCATCTCGTCGGATGAGGGTAACCGCGGTGAGTGGATGTCGTAGATGCCCGGGCCGATCTGGTTCGGATAGTTGTAGTCGCCGAACGCAGACAGAAGCGCCATCCCTGACCGGGAGGCCTCCATGGAGATAACGTCTGCATCCATCTCGCCGATCGACTCGATGATGTCGTTGAAGTCGGAGTAGCACATGTGAGTATGAATCTGCGTGCGGTCTGTGACGCCGGCAACGCTGAGCTTGAAGCAGTCCACGGCCCAGCCCAAGTAGGCCGTCCAGTCGCTACGTCGCAGGGGCAGGCCCTCACGCATGGCAGGCTCGTCGACCTGGATGATGCGGATCCCGGACTTTTCTAGATCGAGCACCTCATCGCGGATAGCGAGCGCCAATTGGCGGCACGTTTCGCTCCGGGGCTGATCGTCGCGCACGAACGACCACTCAAGCATGGTGATGGGACCCGTGAGCATGCCCTTCACCGGCTTGTCGGTCAGCGATTGCGCGTACGAAGACCATTTCACGGTCATGGGACTCGGACGAGAGATATCGCCGAAGATGATGGGCGGTTTCACGCCGCGCGTCCCGAAGCTCTGAACCCAACCGTTGGTTGTGGAGACATAGCCTTCGAGCAGCTCGCCGAAGTACTCGACCATGTCGTTGCGCTCGGCTTCACCGTGGACGAGGACATCAAGGTCAAGCTCTTCTTGGAAGCGAACAACCGTTTCGATCTCTTTCTTGAGGAACCGTTGGTATGCCGTCGCGCTCATGGCCCCCCTGCGAAGCGAGGCGCGCGCCTTGCGGATCGCTGGCGTCTGCGGAAACGAGCCAATGGTCGTCGTGGGGAAGTCCGGGAGCTTGAGCGACTGCTTCTGAAGCAGTCGCCGCTCCTCGTATGGGCTCGTGCGGGCGTACATCTCGGGCGCCACCGGCTCCGCGCGGCCCGCAACCAACGGATTGTGGATCCGCATGGACGAGCGACGTGATTCCATCGCGATAGCGTTCTCGGCAAGGAGGGCCTCGGCGCCAACACCTCGCGTGCCGGCGACGGCGGCGATAACCGCGATCTCCCGCACCTTCTGCTTCGCGAACGCCATCCACGACCGCATCTCATCGTCCAACTCTGTCTCGAGGTTGAGGTCTACCGGACAGTGGAGGAGAGAACACGAAGGCCCGATCATGACGCGAGTGTTGCTGAGAGTGAAAACAGCCTTCGTGGCCAACGCCGTGGCCGTCGTCAAATCAGTCTTCCAGATGTTGCGCCCGTCGACCAGGCCAATCGAGAGCATCATGTTGGGCGGCAGCTTGGCCATCACTTCATCCAGCTGTTCCGGGCCACGAACGAGGTCGATGTGAATAGCGGCGACCTGAAGGGCCAAGGCCGTCCGTAGGTTCTCTCGCAGGTCACCGAAGTAAACGGCAGCAAGCAACTTCAGCGAGGGCGCAGCAGACGCGAGGCGCGCGAACGCCAAACCGAATGACGAGCGTTGACGATCGTCGAGGTCCATGCCGAGCATGGGTTCGTCGACCTGAATCCACTCCGCACCCTCGGCGGCCAACTGCTTCAGTACGGATTCGTAGACCGGCAAGATTGACTCAAGCATGGAAAGGGGGTCGAGCTTCGGATCCCTGGTCTTGCTGAGGAGGAGATAGGTGACCGGCCCAAGGAGCACCGGGCGGGTGAGCACTCCCGTGTTCCTCGCCTCAATGAACTCGTCGACCACTTTGGTAGTGGAGAGCTTGAATTTCATCCCCGGTTCAAACTCAGGGACGATGTAGTGGTAGTTCGTGTCGAACCACTTCGTCATATCCATCGCAGCAACGCTCGGGGTTTCGTCGTCGCCAACGGTCCCTCGCGCCATGGCGAAGTATGTATCGAGGCCCACGAGGCCATCCTCGTGCCCAAAGCGCTCGGGTATGGCGCCGAGCATGGCGGTCGTATCGAGAACCTGGTCGTAAAGGGAGAAGTCGTTGGACGGCACATGAACGATGCCAGCCTTCTGCTGGACCAGCCAGTTGTCACGCCTGATGGTCGCCGCCGTCCGCTGAAGCGAATCCTCGTCGATTCCGCCCCTCCAGTAGGATTCGACTGCCCGTTTGAGCTCTCGGTTGGCGCCAAGCCGCGGAAAACCAAGGTTAGTAGCGATGGCCAAGTTGCATACTCCAACGACACGCAGTGCCAGAACGATTGCGCAGTGTCTAACCCGGGCATTCTATCGGAGCCGTCCCTCAGCGGCTATCCGACCATCGTCCGGCGCTCCTAACTGGCCCCTTGATCCGCTCCTATAAACCCCGCTTTACGTGGTACCATTTGGGCATGGTTACGGCCACACCTAGGAACTATTGGATGGTCGCGGTCCGACCCGAGTACCACGACAAGTGTGTCGAGCAGGGATTCACTCTGCTGGGCATGGGGAAGAGCCAGCGCAAGCGCGTTCAACGGATGGAGATTGGCGACCGCGTACTGTTCTACGTCTCTGTTCGCCTCGTGTTCGGCGTCGTCGCGACGGTTGCCTCCACGTACTTCGAAGATCCGACCCCGACCTGGCCGACCACTGAACCCGACGAGCCATTCGCTTGGCGTGTGAAACTCAAGCCAGACGTGATTCTGGATGACGAGCACCTGGTGGACGCGCGGCTGATTGCGCCCCGGATGCAGTACGTGAAGAAGTGGGCCCCGGAACAGTGGCCATTGGCTTTCCAGGGCCTGCTGCACTTGGTCCCCAAACAAGACTTCGCCTTGATCGAGGACGAGATGCGGAAGGGCGTGAAACGCCCCGAAGTTACTCTGGGCGACAGCGGCGAACCGTGGTGTGCTCTCGACAATCTGGCGACGAAGGCGTCATAGTGCCCGTTTCAATCGACCTCTCCGGCCGTTCTACGGTAGTTTTCGGCGTTGCCAACCATCGATCGATCGCCTGGGCCATCGCCCAGCGTTTCCACGAAGCTGGCGCCAGCTTAACCGTGACCTACCAGAACGAGCGCCTCGGCCGCACAGTGCTTGACCTGGTCAAAGACATGGACAACACCCAGGCGGTTGAGTGCGACGTACTTGATGAGGCGTCAGTGGCGGCGGCGTTCGACGCTGCCGTATCGCAAGCCCCACTATCAGCGGTCGCCCACTGCGTGGCGTTCGCCAACAAGGACGACCTCGCAGGCGACTTCTCCGCGACCGGCATCGACGGCTTCCGCCTGGCGCTGGACGTGAGCGCGTACTCGCTGCTGCCGGTCACGCGGCTCGGCGCAGAGCGCATGACGGATGGCGGTAGCATCATGACGCTGACGTTCCACGCGGCTGACAAGGTGTACCCCGGCTACAACATCATGGGGGTGGCCAAGGCCGCGCTTGAGAACGAAGTCAAGCAACTCGCGTCAGAGTTCGGTCAGCGCGGGATCCGCGTGAACGCGATCTCGGCAGGGCCGCTCAACACTCTCGCGGCCCGTGGTATCTCCGGCTTCACGGACATGCAGCGAATCCACGCCGATCGCTCGCCCATGCGCCGCAACATCACACAGGATGAGGTGGGCGACACCGCGCTGTTCTTGGCCAGCCCGCTCTCCACCGGCATCACCGGCGCCATCCTCTACGTGGACGCCGGCTACAACATCATGGCCGTCTAGCGAGCCAGGCGCTCGCACCTCCAAGCACTGCTAGTCGACTGTCATCGCGTCACCTGAGACGAGGGCTCGCTTCCAACCGCTTCTTTGCTTCGTTCTCGGCTAGCTTTGTCGCCCAACTGAAAATCGCGGGTGGGCCCCAGCGTAACTTCCGCGGCCGCGGACGCTAGCCGCCGGCAATGCGCAAGCAATCATAGAGGGTTCCGGGTGGGTGAGCACACTTGCACGAGCGTCCCTTATGACCGTCGGCCTCGCCAAGCGGCAGCAAGAGGGCGCAGGGAGTACCCCTGCCAGCAAGTGGGTGCAGGCGTGCCCTGCCTACCTAGGTACGTTGGGGCTGAATCTCTTCGAGACCAGCGAACTCTTCATCGTAGAGCCGGTAAAGCTCAGCGACTTCGTCGCTTGCGAGCGAGGCAACCTCAGTACTGATGGTGAACTCGTCGAGCTGGTCCTTGCGCACGATGTTGGGCAGCACAGCCGCGATGTTGGGCTCCGACAAGCAGAATTGGATGGCCGCCTGCGCCAGCGTTCGGCCAGTTTCCTGAGCGATGAAGAGCACTCGGCTACGCTTCTCGAACGCCGTATCGAGCCATTCCTGCTTGCGGTGTGCTCGATGGTCTGACGCGTCGAACTCCACCTTGACCTGATTCGTGAACTCGTCGGTGAGTATCTCCGACGCGTGGGGCACCCTGGCCAATAGGCCTGTGTTGTTGTCATGAGCGAACGCGAAGAACTCACGAGCGGGCTGCTGCTCGATGATGCTGTAAATAATCTGGACGCTGGGCACCTTACGCTCAGCCATCGACGCTTCACCCTCGGCGCGCCAGCCGATATCGGGGCCAAGGGCCACGCCGTAGTGACGGAGCTTCCCCTCTTTCACCAGATCATCCAGCGTGTCGAATACAGCGTCGTCTTGAATGGTGTCGATGCGCGGATTGTGGAGCTGGTAAAGGTCGATGTAATCGGTGCCCAGGCGCCTGAGGCTATCCTCGCAGGCCTCGCGGACGAACTCTGGGTCCCAGCGCTGCTGGCGTTCCTTATGGTGGCCCGAGCGTGGTGTCTTGAGATCGTACCCAAACTTGGTGCCGATGATGACGTCTTGGCGCTTCTGCCTGGGAAATGCGTATTGGAGCAGCTCCTCGCCGTAGCCGTCAGCGTAAGTGTCCGCCGTGTCGAACAGGTTCACGCCCTGTTCGGTCGCATCCTGCAGCAGGCGAATGGCGTCGTCTTTCTCGACCTTGCCCCACCAGCCCGTAGCGACGGTCCAGACGCCAAAGGCGACCTCCGAAACAGTAAGGTCAGTTGTGCCAAGCTTTCGGTACTTCAAGAACATTCCTCATAAAACAATTACGTTGAGTAAGACTAGGCGGCGCTTAGACCGCTATGGTCGCGGCAGACATCGCATCCTCAATAGCTGCGGCCTCTGCGGCGAACGCATCATCGAACATGGCAGGCTCGAGAGCGTCGATGCTAACGGGATCCAACAGTGGCAGCCAAGACTTGCACCCGAGGTACTCGGGCCGGAAGGGCACATGCTTCGCTTCAGGCAATCGATAGACACGCAACACCATCGCTGTGAGCGCGGCCCGGGGGCGCCAGCGTAGGCGTTTCTCTGCATACTCTTGGGTCCAGATGTGGTGCGGCTGCAACGCTTCCAACTGCGACAACTCAGTCACAGGGAAGGCCGAATGCACCTTCGCGAAGTGAGTGAACGTCAGGCCGTCACCCTCCGGCTGCGCGTCAATAGCGTCAGCCAGGGCTGCGGCGTGGTCGGGTCGCAGTAGTTCACTCTGCTGGTGCTCGAACGACGGGAATAGCAGGAATTCTGGAAACTTAACCTCAAAGCGGTTGTTCTCCTCGCGGATGCCGCCCTTACGGATGATCAACACCAGCCGTCCCTGGCCCAGCGCCTCGATGGCCACAGCCCATTCCTTGAGCGCTGCGTCGCATGAGAAAGGCATTTCAGCCTGGTCCACTTTGGTCGTAGTCATACCCACCTCCGAATACAGCTTGCACTGATTATAAGGTTGACGGCGCGAATCTTCTTGGGGGGTACCATGCACCCGTCCCCCTGACCGTGTGCTATAGATCTCTAGCAATTGATATCTTGAAGGAGCAGGTATGACAGGAACCGCGAACCAGGGGCCACTAGCGGGCCTACGTGTCATCGACCTCACTCGCGTCCTCGCAGGGCCATTCTCCACGATGGTGCTTGCAGACCTCGGCGCCGACGTGGTCAAGATAGAGCCTCCGGGTGGCGACCAGTCACGGGGCACCGGGCCGTTCATCCCGCCCATCGCGGGTGGTGGCCCAGCCGACTCTCGCGCCTACGGGACGTACTTCATGAGTATCAACCGTGGCAAACGCAGCATGGTCATGGACCTGAAGCAGCCCGCCGGTCGAAAGTTACTTCTGGAACTCGTCGATGGCGCCGACGTTATCATCGAGAACTACCGGCCGGGAACCATGGACAACCTAGGACTGGGTTACGAGACAATCCACGCGCGCAATCCCAAGGTCATCATGGTGTCGATCTCGGGATTCGGCCAAACAGGCCCGTATCACGGGCGTGCGGCGCTGGACATCATCGTTCAGGCGATGGGCGGAATGCTGAGCATCACGGGCGAGCAGGACGGAGGACCGGTGCGCCCAGGCGTGAGCATGGGAGACATGACCGCAGCGCTATTCGCCACGATCGGGCTCCTTTCCGCAGTTGTGGAACGCGTGCGCTCGGGCGAGGGGCAGCACGTGGACATGAGCATGCTCGATTGCCAGGCGGCGATCCTCGAGAACCCATTGATGCGCTACTTCGCGGTCGGCGACGTACCTGAACGCATCGGCACTCGGCACCCTGTGGTGACGCCAGTGCAGGCGCTATGCACCAAGGATGGGCACGTGGCGATTGCCGTTTCGGACGGGCCGAGTGGCCACTGGGGAATCCTCTGCAGGGAGATCGGCCATCCAGAGCTTGCAGAAGACGAGCGATTCCGTTCCGGGTGGGCCCGCACGCAAAACTACGACGCGCTCATTCCCATCCTAGACGCAGCCATGGCCGAGCGCACCACCGATGAGTGGGTCGCGGCGCTCGCGGCCAAGGGCGTACCCGCAGGCCCCGTGCAGAACATTCCCCAAGTCGCTTCAGACCCACAGTTGAACGCACGGGAGATGTTCGTACCGCTGGAGCACCCCTCGGTGGGCCCCGTGACGTTCACGAATACGCCGGTGAAGTTGTCCCGCACGCCGGGTGGGGTTCGTCGCCTGCCACCGGAAATGGGCCAACATACAGATGAATTGTTGACCCAGCTGGGGGTCGATGCCACGCGGATCAAGGAGTTGCGCGCCCAAGGCGTGGTGAGCTAGCCATGCCACGCGAAGCGTACAAGCACGCGATGGATTCCTTTGTGGGCGCGGCCAGCAAAGTCGGGCCAGCACAGTGGGACCTTCCTACGCTGGGGGAGTGGTCGGTGCGCGATCTGGTTGGGCACACCGCTCGCGCCATGCTGACCGTACCGCAATTCGCGGCGCGTGCTGCTGCCGCGCCACCGAAGACAATCGATATATCATCGCCCGCCGCGTACTACCAACGAGCATTCGTGGGCGAAGGGACGAGCGAGCGGATCGCAGAACGAGGACGTCAAACGGCGGCATCGCTGGAGCCGGATCTGCCCGCCGCCGTCGCGCAAGTATCAGCGGAAGTCGCTGCGCTGATCGACACGTTACCCGACGACTTCATCTTCGCGAGCCTGATTGGGGGCATCAGACTCGTCGACTACCTACCGACGCGTACGCTAGAGCTGGTCGTGCACACACTGGACCTGCAAGCGGCGATCGGCGTCGATGGCTCGCCACCCCGTGATGCGATGCTGTCGACGTTGCGCCTGCTCGCTGACCTGGCAGTGGACACGCCGCACGCGGGCCGCCTCGCGCTGCTGGCGACGGGCCGCAACGCATGGAGCGAACCATTTTCCGTGATTGACTAGCGTTTAGATCACGCGCATCTAACCGAATCAAAGAGGCCCCGGCATTGCCGGGGCCTCTTTCGTGTCTATCGCAAAGCGCTGGCTACGGGGCCATACCCACGTGCAACGGCCCGCCCATACGCTGCGCAGCCAAGCTCGCAGGCCTGACGTCTCCCGAAGGCTGCTCAAACGCAGGGAAGACCTCTTTGGCAAACAGGGTGATCGACTTGTCCACGAGATCGGTAGGCATGCGCCCGATGTGGTGGTTGGCGGCGAAGGAGTTGAAGCCAAGCCGGTCCTGGCTATCCTTGAGCTTGCGGGCGACCGTCTCCGGGCTGCCGATCAGCGCTAAGCCATTGTCGATCCAGAAGTCGTAAGACTTGCGCGCCTGGGCGAAGATCTCGCCGTTCCCCCTGGTGTAGCGTGTGTTGTCCGTGCCCTTGCCGCGGGGGTCGGAACCCATGCCAATACGGGTATCGGTGATCATCTCGCGGCCAAGTCCCATGGACTCCAGTAGGTACGGCTCCACCTCTTCGCGCGCCTTCTCGTCGGTCTCCGCGACGTGGACGGGCCGGACCACGAGCTGCCGAGGCATGGGGCCCGGGTGGTTGCACTCCTTCCAGATCTTGCGGAAGTAAGCCAGCTTGTCGACTAATTGGTCGTCGGTCGAGATGTTGGTCCCCACGTTGTAGTTGCGCTCCGCCGCCCACTCGAAGGCACGCATGCTGTGCGCGGCGATCCAGAAGGGCGGGTGGGGCTTCTGGAATGGGAAGGGCCTCGGCAGCATCTCGTCGAAATCCCAGAAGCGGCCGTGGTACGTCACTTCCGGCTGGGTCCACGCGCGCTCAATGATGTCCAGCGCCTCGTCGCCCATCTCGCGGCGAGCGTAGTAGTCGAGTCCCAGGCGGATGAACTCGTGCTCGTGCGTGCCGATCCCGGTGCCGAACTCCACACGTCCGTGCGACAGGTGGTCGAGCGTCGCGATCTCTTCTGCGAGGCGGATGGGATTGTGGAACGGTAACACCCAGATCATGGCGCCGATGTGAATCTGCTCAGTCTCCCGCGCCACCGCAGTCAGGAACACGGACGGCGAGGTGATCCCCCCGACATACGACGCCTGGTGCTCAATGATCCAGTAGTACTTGTAGCCCAGCTCATCCATGAGCCGAGCCTGCCGGATGTGCTCGTCGTAAGCGCCTGCTGCGACGCCCCCATAGTTGTTTTCAATGTCATAGTGCTTAACGGAGCCCCAAGCTCCAAATTCCAACTCAGTCATGCTCGGATCCCTCCCGCCGATTACCGTTTTGAGGACACCTTACGCCGTGCGCTTTGCGGGTACCAGCCGCGCGGGTCGCTCGTTGACCGAGCCCGGTACCGTCTCTACCATACTCGGGCACCACAAGGAGCCCAAGTGACCGAACAGCCGCTTCTCTCCACTCCACTCCACGACCTCCACGTCGAGCTCAGCGCCCGCATGGTCCCCTTCGCCGGATACAACATGCCGGTGCAGTACGAGAGCATCCTCGCTGAGATCAAAGCGGTACGACAGGAAGTCGGCATCTTCGACGTCTCGCACATGGGCCGCTTTTTCATCGACGGCGCCGGCGCTCGTGAGCTGCTCGATTGGGTGCACACGGCGAACATCAACGAGGAGATGCTCCTCGGCCGCGCCCGCTATGGCCTGCTGTGCAGGCGCGACGGCGGCATCATCGACGATGGCATCGTCTATCGGATGAGCGAAGACGTGTACCTACTCGTCGCCAACGCTGGCAACGCCGCGAAGGTCCTCAACTGGCTCAACTACTGGCGCGAGGAGCGGTTCCCCGAGGCGCGCATCAACGACTCAACGAACCACATCTCGATGATCGCTGTCCAAGGCCCGAAGGCCATCGAACTGCTGGCTAGCATCTCGGAGTTCGACCCCGACGAGATCAAACCCTTCCGGGTCACGCGCTGCCTCGTAGACGACCGCCCCGCGCTGGTCGCCCGCACCGGCTACACGGGCGAGGACGGAGTGGAAATCATGCCTCACTCGGGCGATTCTCCCCGGCTTTGGAAGAAGCTCATGGCGGCAGGCGCGGTGCCCTGTGGCCTTGGCGCACGGGACATCCTGCGTCTGGAGGCAGGCCTGTTGCTGCACGGCTCCGACATGGACGAAACGGTGAACCCCATCGAGGCTGGCCTTGAGCGGTTCGTCGCGATGGCCACCGACTTCTGCGGCAAGGAAGCGGTGAAACATGCGCTCGAAAAGGGCACGCAGCGACACCTGGTCGGCTTCCGCACGGTGGCGCGAGGGCCAGTACCACGCAGCCATGCGCCGATCTTGATCGAAACGTCCCCAATCGGAGAGGTAGCTTCGGGCGCCTTCTCACCAACCCTTGACATGAACATAGGCCTTGGCTATGTTCCGAACCGCTTCGCAGTACCGGGGACCGCGCTGAAGATAGAGGTACGCGGCAAGGTTCTGGACGCAATCGTGGTGCCGCTCCCGTTCTACTCGAGACCCCGCAAGTAACATCCCCCAGCCCACAGTGACTGCGGGCGACTAATGGACTAATAGAGGTGGCTATGGATATCCCCGCCGATAGGCGATATTCGAAAGAGCACGAGTGGGCTCTGCTTGAGGACGATGGCACGGTGCGTATCGGCATCAGCGAGTTCGCACAGCACGAGTTGGGTGACGTCATCTACGTTGAGATGCCCGCCGTCGGCGCACGCGTCACGCAGGGCGTAAACATGGGTGAGATCGAGTCAGTAAAAGCCGTCTCGGACCTCTACTCACCGGTGACCGGCGAGGTCGTCGAGACCAACGCCGACGTGAAGTCCAAGCCCGAGCTGGTCAACGAGGACCCGTACGCTGGCGGTTGGCTCGTGCGAGTGAAGCCTGACGACGCCGACCAGATCAACAGTCTCTTGGATCCCGCCGCCTACCAATCAATCACCGAGTAAACAGTGTCAGACCTACCCTTCGCTTCCCCGTACGTACCCAATACCGATGAAGACCGTGCCACCATGCTGGCAGAGGTCGGCGCAGCATCGATCGACGAGCTGTTCACGGACATCCCCGCTGAATTCCGCGACCCCGAGTTCCGGATACCGGCGCCCATGTCAGAGATGGACCTTCGGCGTGAGATGGAGCGCCTCGCGTCCCGCAACTTCCACGCGGGCTCGCACCCAAGCTTCCTGGGCGCAGGCGTCTACAACCACTACAGCCCCGCTGTGATTCCACCACTAGTGACCCGTGGTGAGTTTCTGACCTCCTACACGCCCTATCAGCCAGAGGTTTCCCAGGGGACCCTGCAGGGCACGTTCGAGTTTCAAACGATGACCGCCCAGATCTTCGGCATGGAGGTCTCCAACGCGGGCATGTACGACGGCGCGTCGGCGATGGCCGAGGCCGCGCTGATGGCCTGTCGCGTGACCAAGCTTGCGCGCGTGGCGCTGGTCAGCACAGTCAACCCGCATTACGCCGAGGCGGTACGCGCCTACGCTGGTCCGCAGAACATTGAGGTCTACACCATCGAGCCCGACGCCACCGAGCTACTGGAGGACACGGCAGCCGTACTGGCGCAGAACCCCAACTTCTTCGGCTACATCGAGGACCTTCAACGCCTGGCGGATATGGCGCACGCGGCGGGTGCGCTGTTCTGCCTCTCGGCGGACCCCATTGCCGCTGCGATGCTCAAGCCGCCGGGAGCGTACGACGCCGACATCGCCACGGGCGAAGGCCAGGCGCTGGGCGTACCCATGAGCTTCGGCGGCCCATACGTTGGCCTCTTCACCTGCCGTAAACAGTACATCCGCCAGCTCCCCGGACGCATCGTCGGACAAACTGTCGACACGGAAGGCCGCACCGGCTACGTGCTGACACTCCAGCCTCGCGAGCAACACATTCGCCGCGAGCACGCCACATCCAACATCTGCACGTCCACCGCGTTGATTGGCCTGTGGGCAACGATATACGCAGCGCTGATGGGCAAGCGTGGATTGCGGCACGTGGCCGAGCTCACCTACCAGAAAGCCCACTACGCGGCGGGGAGCATCGCCGAGCTGCCCAACTACGACTTGGCCCTGGAAGGCATGTTTTTCCAAGAGTTCGTCGTCCGGTGCCCCAGATCTCCTGCCGAGATCAACCTCAGGCTTGAGGAGCACGGCATCATCGGCGGGCTAGACGTCTCCGACCGCATCGAGAACGGCATGCTGTTCTGCGTTACCGAGGTCAACTCTCGCAAGCAGATAGACGAACTCGTCGCTGCTCTGGAGGGGATCCTGTAGCCATGGCCAACACTAACCCGAACCTTCACGCAGAGGCCCACGACAAACGCCGCACACTCATGGAGCGCAGCAAGCCAGGCCGCACAGGCGCGGCGCTCCCGGCATCGGACGTGCCACCGCAGATCATGCCCGAAGCCTCGATGCTGCGCGACGACCTTGAGCTGCCCGAGGTGACGGAGGGCGAAGTGGTGCGCTACTTCACCTACTTGAGCCAGCTAAATTTCTCTGTCGACACCAACTTCTACCCGCTAGGTAGCTGCACGATGAAGTACAACCCCCGAATCAACGAGGCCGTCGCCGCGTTGCCGGGATTCGCCATGGCACACCCGCTCCAACCAGAGCGCCAGGTGCAGGGCACGCTCGAGGCCCTATTCACCCTGCAAGAGGACCTGCGCGAAGTCACCGGCATGGTGGCCACCAGCCTCGCGCCATTGGCCGGCGCCCACGGCGAGTTGGCAGGCATCCTGACCATCCGCGCAGCGCTCGACGCCCGAGGGCAAAGCCAGCGGCGCAAGATGCTGATCCCCGACACCGCGCACGGCACCAACCCCGCCTCGGCTGCAATGGCGGGCTTCCACGTAGTCTCCGTGCCGTCCGACCCCAACGGCAACATCGACGTGAATGCCCTACGCGCCGAAGCCACCGATGATCTGGCGGGCGTCATGTGCACGCAGCCAACGACGCTGGGCCTGTTCGACCGCAACGCGATCGAGATGTGTGCGATCGTCCATGAAGCGGGCGGGCTGGTGTACGGCGACGGCGCCAACATGAACGCGCTGCTCGGCCGAGTGAAGCTCGGAGAAATCGGCTTCGACGTCGTCCACATGAACCTGCACAAGACCTTCAGCACCCCCCACGGTGGTGGCGGCCCGGGCGCAGGCCCGATCTGCGTCGTCGAGGAGCTCACGCCATTCCTGCCGGGACCGGTGGTCGAGAAGCGAGAGGAGGCGACGTTCCACTCCGTCATGCCCGCACAAAGCATCGGCCGCATCGGTGGATACCAGGGCAACTTTGGAGTGCTAATCCGCGCACTCACCTACATCACGCTGCTCGGCAACGAGGGCATGCTCGAGATCTCGGGCAACGCCGTGCTCAACGCCAACTACCTACTCGCGAAGCTACGCCCCGTGTTCGAGCTGCCGTACGATCGTTCGGTCATGCATGAAGTCGTCTTCTCCGCCAAGCGTCGCAAGGGCGCCAGTGCGCTGGACGTTTCCAAGCGATTGCTCGACCACGGTTTCCACGCGCCAACGATGTACTTCCCGCTGGTCGTAGCGGAGGCGCTGATGATCGAGCCCACGGAGACCGAGTCCAAAGAAACGCTGGACGCGTTCATCGAGACGCTGATCCAGATCGATGCCGAAGCCGCAGAGGACGAGGAGTTTCTACACGGTGCGCCGTACAACACGCCCGTCTCGCGCATGGACGAAGCGCGCGCCGCCCGCCAGCCACACCTGCGCTGGGAACGCCCAGAGGCCACGGCGGAATGACGCTTACAGTACGGGGAGCGATGCCGAAATAGTCGTCGCTGGCCAGTCCATCAACGTAACCGTCGTCTTCACGTTCCAATAGGCGTTTTTGAAAGGCCCCCGGGATCTGACTCGTCATCCTCATGCCCATGAAGTTGGGACGTGCTATCGCACTCCCAGGACTGTTGGCTCTCGCCACCTCGTCCGCCGGAGCGCCGCTCTCCGCCCAAAAGACGACGCCACCCGTAAACATCATCATCGACCAAACCGGCGGCGTGGGTGCAGGGCAGCAAGCCCCAGCCGATTCCAACGTAGCCGTCGGCGAGTCAATCACCGTCACCGATGATCTAACAATAACCCCACCAGCGGCCGTCATAGTCAGCGATGAGCTCGCCAAGCTGTGCGCAGACAACCCAACCGACCCCCAAGTGCATAGGTGGCACGAGTCAATTGCCACCGCCAGACGGTTCCACGCCGGACGATCACGACAGTTCAACGGCAGACGATCACGATCTCAAGCAAGCCCCCAGGCGACGGTGATCGAGAGTCGACTCGGAGCGCTGACAATCAAGTCAGGAAATTACCTGATTAGCTCATCAGGCCACACGTGGTAGTAGCCTGCCCGCGCCGTCATCTAACCCTTTACGCCCCACCATGCCTACCCTATCCTTCCGCAGTTGGTACATACATATGAACATCAACGGAGGGATATGCCATGTTGGAAGTCGGTCAAGCTGCCCCTGATTTCACCCTCAAGAGCAACGAGAACGAAGAGGTCACCCTCAGCTCGTTCAAAGGCGAAAAGTGGGTAGTGCTACACACCTTTCCTGCCGCATTCACCGGTGGGTGAACGGCCCAGGCATCAACCTTCAACCGTGCGTTGAAGCAGTTCGAAGAAAAGGGAGCACAGCTCATCGGGCTCAGCTCGGATCCACGCGCGGCACTCCGCAATTGGTCCAACTCGCTGGGTGGCCTCGCCCACCCGCTCCTGTCAGATTTCTGGCCCCACGGCGCCACGCTCAAGGCCTACGACCTTCTCAACGAAGAAGGTGGAACCGCTCGGCGGTCGTTGATGATCATCGACAAGGAAGGCATCATCCGGCACACGGAGCTGCACCAAGGCACCCTCCCCGATGCCCAGTCCGCACTTGCGGAGCTCGCCCAACTCCAGGGATAGCCCCAACTAGAAAGCGTAGTATCGGCGGGGCCATTGCGCAGCAGCGGCTCCGCCCTTGTTTGAACATGCCCAACCCCCACCCATCAGAAGCCGCACGTAATCGCGCCCCCTTCGCCGCCGGCGATATCGTCATCCTGTACGACCGCCGTCGTCGTCGCTACCGCGTACCGCTACGCGTGGGCGACCGCTACTCATCCCACCTGGGCATCATCAACCACGATGACATCCTCGGGCGCACCGAAGGGTTCATCACCGTCACGAATAAGGGACACCGCCTAACCGCTCTGCGCCCCACGTTCCAGGAGAGCATCTATGACCTGCCTCGCCAGAGTCAGGTCATCTACCCGAAGGATCTGGGTTCGCTGCTCATGCGCCTTGATCTCTACCCTGGAGCCAACGTCGTAGAAAGCGGGCTCGGCACCGGCGCCTCCGCAGCGGCCATCCTCCGCGCCATCGGCCCAACGGGCTCGCTCACCACCTACGAAGTCCGCGGAGAAATCGTGGACGCGGCCCAAGCCAACATCAGCCAGCTCACGCCAGAGTCCACGAACCACAGCGTCGTCGTGGCTGACGTCTACGAATTAGGTTTTGCCGAGCGGAACGTCGACCGCATGCTGCTGGACCTGGCTGAGCCATGGCAGGCTGTCGACTATGCAGCTGTCTCCCTGCGCACGGGGGGTGTCCTCGCGATCTACCTGCCCACCGTTCTCCAGGTACACCGCGTCAGCGCGACCCTGACAGCAGACCCTCGCTGGCGGTTGGTCGAGACCGCCGAGCTGATCGAGCGCTCGTGGCACGTCACAGATGTCAGCGTGCGTCCCGAGCACCGCATGGTCGCGCACACCGGGTTCATCACCACCGCACGCCGGTGCGAGTTGTTCGAAGAGGCGCCGGGGGAAACCGACAAGCCAGAGCTAGGCTCGGACTCAGAGTAAGCGCAGGGCTTACTTGAACAGATCGTCCCAACTGGGCATCGCGATGATCTCCTGCATCGCGCCGCCGAGCGGCATGTGGGAGGCCGTCGCTATCGGTGCGGTGACGCTGAGGTCACCCACCACGCCAGAGAATCCGCTCAGGCCCTCTGGGGGCAAGGTCTTCGCGAACGCCAGCACCTTGAAAGCGCCCATCCCTCCCGGGTCTACCAGCGTGTCCAGCGCACGCAGATTCGCCACTCGCACGGGCGCTGCCAGGTCCGCACGCGACGTGATATCCGCTCGATACGCATCAAAGCCCAACGAGCGCAGGAAATCTGCCTGCGTCGTCGATCCCGCCACCGCGAATCCCGCCGCGACCGCCGCACGCCGCAACGACGTCAGCTCCACGTGCACGCTGATATCCTGTCGGCCCACGTGAGAGTAGGGATTCATCCCGAGCGTGTGCTTGTAGTAGGTGCGCAGCAACCCACGGTGATGCGTCGCGTCGTAGTACGCAGCCGCCTCATGGCCGTAGTCGATCAGCAGCAGATAGCCCGCGTCCATCGCACGCCCTGCACCTGCCATCCAGTCATTGACCTCCAGGCAAACCTCGGCTCGATGCCCCTCGCTCAGCACGACGCCCACATCCTCCAAACGCTCAGCGATACCAGCGGTAGCAGCGCCAAGCACGTCGGCGAAGCGGCCGTCGGCATCGACGCCAACGAACAGTTCGCGTAACGCCCCATCCAGGACCGTCACCCGGTGCACCGGCATTGCGTCGAATAGTTCGTTGGCCAACACGACGCCTCTCAACCCGCGTACAGGCAGAGTCATCGACTGTGCCCATGCCACTCCTGAGATCGGCGTCAGCGGACGTGACCGGTCGACCGCCAGGTAGCGCAACGCATCGGCCAGCGCACCGTCTCCGACGGCGCCGACCACATCAGTCGCAAGTCGACCCAGGCCAGCGCCAGGCTCTACCACCCACCAACGTTTGGGGGCGCCAGCGGCTCGCCACATCTCCTTCACCTGCCTGGTGATCAGCCCACCGAACACCGGGTGCGTCAATGGGGCGGTGAAGAAGTCGCCATCGGGCCCGAAGGCCACGCCAGACGTGTAGTAGCCACCACTGGGCCAGTACAACGCGATACCCATGAACTCGGCGAACGTCATCGGACCGTTCGACGCGATGCGACGTCGTATCTCGGACTCTGCGGGGGTAGGCGGAAGTTGTAGGAATCGCTCCATGATCGCATCCAGCTTAGCAGCGAGACAGGGCCCGCCCTACACGCGAAAACCGTCGCTCAGCGCCCGCAATACTCTCAACAGCGCCTCGGCCCGAATAGCCATCAATAGAACCGCCTATTGCCGAAGCGTCGAGTACCCGTTAGTCCCTGGCCCACCTCCGTCATACTGAACGCAGCGGAGCGGAGTCGAACGCATCTCTCAGATCCCCCACCCAGCGGCAAACCGACCTCACACGCGGTTGAGCCTGCAACAAGCCTCGGGTAAACAAAATGCCCCTCGGAAGAGGGGCATCAATCAATAGTTTGCTTGAAGAAAAGGCTTAGTTGCGGTTGTTGTTGCGCCGGTTCCGGTTCGCCTGACTGCCCGGAGACTCCCAACTCGTGATCTGGATAGAGTTCTTAAACTCCCTCATCTCACCACAATCCCGGCAGGTGCCTGCGCTCGTGGGACCGCTCGGACTCTCGATGAGCCAGCGGTGGCAACAGTCAGAGATTAACTCCGCTGCAATCTCAATCCATTGAGTCATGCGCCTCTCCCCAAGCGGTATGTTCAAGCGGCCTAGCCGCGTTCGGTGATTGGAACGTACTCCAAGTCGGTCGGGCCGACGTAGTTCAGTAACGGTCGTAGCAGAATGTTGTTGTCCTGCTGCTCCAGCACCTGCACCACATAGCCAGGTACCCGCGCGACCGCGAAGATCGAGATGAACAGGTCCTCGGGGATGCCGAGCAGGTAGTAAACGGAACCGGACCAGAAGTCCACGTTCACGCAGATGCCGCGCTCCGCATAAGGGCGCATCTGCTCCTCAACCTTGCTCAGAATCTGGAACCAGTGGGGCTGACCCTTCTTCTCGGCGAGGTCGCGGGAGCCTTCACGCAGGTGTCGGGCGCGGGGATCTTCCGCCCGGTAGACCGCGTGGCCGAACCCCATGATGCGCTCACGGCGCTCACGCTTTCCGGCGAGATACGCTTCAACGTTATCCTCGTCGCCGATCTCCAGGGCCATTTTCATGACACCTTCTGCGGCGCCACCATGCAGCGGGCCCTTGAGCGTCGAGACTCCCGTGACCACCGCACCGTGAATGTCGGCCAGCGTGCTGGCGGTCACCCGCGCTGCGAACGAGGATGCGTTCGAACCGTGGTCGAGGTGGACGATCAGGTCCTTGTCCATCAAACGGCTCGTGTCCTCATCGGGCTTCTCACCGAGCAGCATGTACAGGAAATTAGCGGCGTGGTTCAGCGAGGAATCCGGATCCAAAGGCTTATCGCCGCTGCGGATCCGGTGATGCGCTGCCACGATGGTCGGCGCCTGCGCGGCAAGCTTGATGCCCTTGCGCAGGGTCGCTTCGTGAGAAACGTCGGCTACTTCAGGCTCGAAAGAGGCGAGCGCGGAGAGCGCCGTTCTCAGCACATCCATCGGGTGACCCTTTTGGATGCTGGTGATAATATCAATGACTTCTTGGGGGATCGCCCGGCTCGTGCGAAGGGCGCTGTCGAAGGTGTCGAGCTCAGCCTGCTTGGGCAGTTGCCCATGCATCATTAGATAGACAGTCTCTTCGAAGGTAGATTTCTCCGCCAGATCGTGGATGTCGTACCCACGGTAAATCAGGCGACCGATGTCACCGATTACATTGCTCGACTCGGTGTTGTCAAAAAAGACATCCCGCAGTCCCCGCTTCAGCTCAACCTCAGCCATGCAACCCCCTCCGGAAAGCCGTGCAAGCTGATGCGAGACGACCCCGCATACCTGCTTCCACGACTAATCGCCCACACGACAAGCCAACGCAAACGAATTGTGGTCGTGCTCGTATATGTGGACGAGTGTGGCGACATCCGCGCCAGATGTCTTTGATCCCTCCGGCGGTACCCACAAAATCGTGAGATGCCGAGGCAAAGCCAAAGCAGGGTAGCACCGGCAGAAATTGCATGTCAACGAGCGTACATCGCTCCTGATTCGCCTCTGACACTGAGGCAAGAGGGGGTTGTCGCAATGCCCTTGACCCACCCCCCCGATGAGCATCCCGCCAACCGTCACTGATCGCCCCCTGCCGCGCGCCTGACGACGAGATCGCTATTCCACCCCGCTGCCGAGCTATCGCTGAATCGGTCGCGCCTACCATCCCTTGTCCCTCCGATGCACAGTCTCCTAGGCCTCCAATGTGCTGGCAAAAAGGTTTGACACCCGCCTCTACAGACGCGTAGGCTTACGGGGCTGTGAACAGGACACCAAACGCATTTGGCACAGGCTTTACAGCCACCCCAACGAACCCGTTTACCTACGTGGAGGAACCAGGCAATGGCCGGCCGAAGTGAGATTGTCGTCCGGTTCGCCGGGGAAGGCGGTCAAGGGGTCGTCACGGCAGCCGAAATGCTAGCCCGTGCGGCAACTGGGGTTGGGTACCATGCCCTGACCTTTGCAACCTTCCCCTCCCAGATTCTGGGCGGACCAACTTGGACTCAAGCTCGAGTCTCGCGTACTCCTATTTCCAGCCCTGGAGACGCTGTAGATATCTTGGTCGCGTTCAACGATTACGCCTATCAGGAACATCGCCCAGACGTTAGAGACGGCGGCGTTATTCTCCTGGATCCCGCCGTAACCCCTGACCCTTCCGACAGCAACCACCGTTGCATCGTCGTCCCGTTCGATTCATTAGCCAAAGAGACTGGTGAAGCTCGCGCGGCGAACATGGTCGTCATGGGCGGCCTCTCCAAACTGATTAACATGCCCTTGCAGTTCTTCAAGGACTTCATCAGCGTCCGCTTCGCCGCCCGTGAAGGGGTGGTCGCGGCGAACCATAAAGCGTTGGATCTAGGCCTCAGCCACCTCAGCGACGAAAATATCGTCGCTGACCTAGGTGCTCCCGAGCAGCCCGACTACCCGCAATCCTTCATCAAGGGCAACGAGGCAGTTGCCCTCGGCGCGATGCACGCCGGCATTGAAACCTACATCGGCTACCCCATCTCACCCGCCACACCGATTCTTATTTATATGCAAAAGAACCTGGTTGGTGAGGGCAAAGTCGCCATCCAAGCAAGCTCCGAGATTGAATCCATCACCGGTATCCTTGGGGCCGGGTTCGCCGGCAAGAAGGCCATGACCGCCACCTCCGGCCCCGGCTTCACGCTGATGCAGGAAGGCATCGGCCTGGGCTGGATGGCCGAGATTCCGATAGTTGTCGTCGATGTCCAGCGCGGTGGCCCCGCAACCGGCCTGCCCACGAAGACTGAGCAGTCCGACCTGCTCACCGCCATCTACCCCGCCCACGGCGACTCTCGCATGCCGGTGATTGCACCCGGCACAGTCGAGGAGTGCTTCTACGGCTCGGTCATGGCCTTCAACTGGGCTGAGCGCTACCAGGGCCCCGTGATGCTGCTCACCGAGCACTCCCTTGCCGAGCGCGCCCAAAACATCCGCAAACCCGACCTAGCAAACGTGCCGGTCGAAGAGCGCATCCGTTACACCGGGAGCAACGGCTACCTCCGCTACGAGGCCCACGAAGTCTCCCCGTTCTCCTCGCCCGGCGGTCCCGGCTCCTACATAGCCAACGGCTCCGAGCACGATGTGTTCGGCGACACCACTCACCTCGCCAAATACCACATCCACATGACAGAGCGCCGATTCGGCAAGCTCAAGCTCTTGGAAGACGGCGACTACGAAGCGGAGAACGTCACCGCCAGCATCGCGGTCATGCCCTGGGGCGGCTCCAAGGGATCTGTCCGCGAGGCCCTCGACCTGCTGCTCGCGGAAGGCGTCGACCTCGGCTGGTACTACACCATGTACGTCAGTCCCCTCCCGGCCAAGATGCTCCAAGAGTTAAAGAATAAAGATCTCGTCATCGTCCCGGAACTCAACTTCCAGGGCCAGATGGCGCTGAACCTCCGATCCCAAGGGATCAAAGCAGAAGCCATCACGCAGTACACCGGTCTGCCTTTCGGCCCCAGCGACCTCGCCGGGCGCATCAAGCTGTTGCTAGCTGGCATCGGCCAGCCCACTGGAGTGGTCAACGTATGAGCGAGAAGAACCCCGAATACGATTTCCTATGGTGCCCGGGATGCGGTGATTTCGGCGTCCGCAGAGCCCTCGAGTTCGCGATGGAAGACCTGAACATCAAGACCGAGCGGGCCATGACCAGCAACGTTGTCGTAGCCGGTATCGGATGCTCGGGCAACACCGTCCATCTCCTGGAAGGCGAGCAGCCCTACGGGTTCCACGGCATCCACGGGCGATCGCTCCCCGTCGCCATGGGGGTCAAGATGAGCAACCCCGAGCTCAACGTCGTCACCGTTGCTGGCGATGGTGACTTCCTGAGCATAGGCATGGAGCACATCGCCCCGCAAGCCGCGCGCAACCTCAACATCTGCGCCATCATCATGGACAACGGCGTCTACGGCCTCACCAAGGGCCAGGCCTCACCCACGACCACCCACGACACGGTCACCAGCTCGACGCCGTTCGGCAAAGTCGAGGCTCCCGTCAACCCGCTGGAGCTCTACCTGACGCTCGGCGTCACGTACATCGCATCCGGCTACTCATCCAAGCCCAAGGATCTGGCAAACCTCATCCTCCGCGGCATGGAGCACCCGGGGTTCTCCATCGTGCACGTGGCCTCCCCCTGCACTACCTACAACGACACCTATACGCAGCTCAAGGGCAGCGCCAAGCTTGGCATCTCTCCCACTGCATGGTCCATCCCAGCCGACCACAACCCCGCCGACCGCAGCGCGGCGCAGGCGGTCATCGCCGAAGGCGGAGTCCCCATTGGCGTCGTCTACCAAGACAACTCTCGCCCGTCCTTCGACGAGCAGTTCGTGTCCATCCGGGCCAACAACGTCCAGAAGGCCACCGACGCCCAGCTCGCTACCTTCGACCTCTAGCACCCGACCTCACAACTGCATTAGAACCGGGCCAGGCTGGTCAGCCTGGCCCGGTTCTAATTAGCCTCATTCTGACGCGAGCGGGGAGGCTCCTCTTCCGTCATTCTGACACAAGGCGAAGCCCGCGAAGGATCTCTCACCGCCTTCCGTAATCCTTCCGTTCGTGAGCGATCATGCGGAAGCTCGCGCGGCCTGGGACCTTGATCGTCGGCGACAACATCGTTCGAGACGGCGCTGTGCCTAACTCCACAAGCGACGATCCCAAAGTGCAGGGCGCCCGTGGGTTCATCCAGCTCCTCGCCTAGAACCCACGCCTCGACGCCACCGCCATCCAAACCGTCGGCGGCAAAGGCTACGACGACTTCGTGCTAGCTCTCGTCAACTGAACACGCCAGCGCGCTAACACCCTATACTTCCGGCCACTACGCGGACGATACAACGGCGCCCTCATGGAGAGAACGATGGTCCAGTACCAAGCGATCGGTCGGTTCACGTCCCGCACAGAGTCATACGGCAAGACCACCGGCTCGGCCGAGTACACCCCTGACGTTAACCTGCCCGGCATGCTGTGGGCCAAGGTTCTCCGCAGCCCGGTTCCCCACGCCATCATCACGTGTATCGACACCTCCAAGGCGATCGCTCTGCCCGGTGTACACGCCGTCGTCACCGGCGCCGATGTCGCAGGCGTTCGCTACGGCCGCCGCTACCGCGACCTCAACGTTTTGTCCGATGGACGCATCCGGTTCATCGGCGACCGTATCGCGGCCGTCGCCGCCGAGACCAAGGAGATTGCAGAGGCTGCCGCCGAGCTTATCGTGGTGGAATACGACGAACTCCAGGGCGTCTTCGACCCCTTCGCTGCGGCCGAGGGCGACGCCCCGCTCATCCACCCGGACGTCAACACCTACGAAGGCGTCCCTGAGATCCTCGATCCCGTATCCAACGTGTTCGTCGACGAGCTCCACGGGCGTGGAGACGTGCACGCGGGTTTCGCCAAGGCCGACAAGATCATCGAGAACACATTCACCGTCTCGCGCCAACACCAGGGCTACATGGAACCCCACTGCTGCGTCGCCTGGCTGGACAACAACGGCATCCTCCAGGTTTGGGCGCCCAACAAGAACCCCCATGGAGTGAAGGGCGCCATCGCCATCGCCGTAGACATGGATCCCGACAAGGTGAAGCTCAACCCGATCACTGTCGGCGGTGATTTCGGTGGCAAGGGTGCGACCCTCGAAGAACCCCTGACCTGTCTGCTGGCCATCAAGTCTGCTCGGCCCGTGAAGCACGTCTTCAGCTACTACGACGAGTTCACCGTCGCCGCGCCCCGCCACGCGGGCTCGCTGCGGTTCAAGACAGGCGTCATGAACGACGGCACTATCGTCGCTCACGAACTGGATGCGGTGTTCGACGGCGGTGCCTACGGTGGAGTGCGGCCCGGCCCACAGCTCGGTGGCGCAGCCCACGGTGGCGGCTGCTACCGCATGGAGAACACCAAGCTCCGCGTGCGGCGCGTCTACACCAACAACATCCCCGGTGGGCAAGCCCGCGCTCCCGGCGAGCCCCAGGGTTTCTTCGCAGGCGAATCCCACATTGACTCTGTCGCCCGCGCTATCGGCATGAACCCCGTCGCCTTCCGTATGCAAAATATGGTCAAGGACGGCGAACTGCTGGTCTCAGGCGCGGCGTACCGCGACGTCCGCGCCAGCGAGACACTGCAAGCAGCTGTCGACGGCGCTGGCTACTGCACAGCCAAGCCAGCCAACGTGGGACGTGGCGTCGCCATGGGCTACCGTGCGCCAGGCACGGGTGAATCGTCCGTCACCGTGTTCCTCAAGCCCGGCGGCGAGGTGGTCATCGGAACCCCTGTATACGAACCAGGTACCGGCACCTACACCACCCTCCGTGTCGTCGTGGCCGAAACCCTCAACTACCCACCGGAAGACATCGAGATCCAGGTCATGGGCACCGACGTCACGGGGCCAGACTCCGGCATCGGTGGCAGCCGCGGCACCCGCATAACCACCACATCCGGCCACATGGCCGCCACGGACGCCAAGGAGCAGCTGCTCACGCTCGCCGCTTCGCTCCTCGAATGGCCCGCAGGCCACGTACTCCTCGATGGCAAGGAGCTGATCCGCGACGACACCGGCGAACGTCGGTTCTGGGGTGACATGCTCGACGAGGCTGGCCTAGAGATTCGCGCCGACGCCTACGCCGACGCCACCGCCCGCCCCGACGTGACGGGCTTCGCCGCGCAGGTCGCGGAGGTCAAGGTCGACCCCGAAACCGGCAGAGTGGAGCTGCTAAAATTCACGACCGCCCACGACATCGGGACCATCATTAACCCGATCGGCCACCAGGGTCAAATCAACGGTGGCGTCATGCAGGGCGTAGGCTACGCGCTGATGGAGGAGATATGCGTCGAGGGCGGCCAGGTAACGACCACCAACTTCGCCGACGTGAAATTCCCAACCACAGGTGATTTGCCTGAACTCAAAACCGTCCTCCTAGAACCATCCGGTGGCGTAGGCCCCTACAATGTCAAAGGCATTGGTGAAAACCCCATCACACCCGTCGCCGCTGCCATCGCCAACGCAGTCGCGGACGCCGTCGGCGTCCGCATCAAGGACCTACCCATCACCGCAGAGAAGGTCTTGGCCGCGCTCAAGGCCTCCGCGCTCGCATCCAAGGACTAGATCACATGCAACCCATAACTCCAGACGACCTGGATCTCCTCAGGTCGTCTCTGACTAACGCCGACCTGGTTTTCCTTGACGGCTTCCACGCCGTCAAGCACGCTGCGCGCTTCGGCGCCGACATCGGCCTCGTGGCGTGCGCCAGCGAAGCCAAACTCCAAGAACTCGCCGACTCCCTCGCACCCGACGTCGCAGGCGAACTCACGAGCATGGCGAAATCCATCGACAAAAAAGACGTCAAGAAAATCGGCGAGATGCGCTCGCACTGGACCGGCGTCTGGGGCGTCGCGCGACGCCCGCGCTACACGGTAGAGGACATCCTCGCATCGCCTGACCCTGTCGTGCTGCTGGAGAACCCACAGAACAGCGGGAACATAGGCGCCTGCATTCGCGTCACAGCCGCGGCCGGCGCGGGAGGCGTGTTGCTGACCGGCGACGCCAACCCGTGGGAGCCCGCTGTCATCCGAGGAGCAGCCGGACTCCAGTTCGCCATCCCCGTCGCCAATCTAGACACCATCGCTGGCCTTAAACGCCCCATCATCGCCGTCGACCCGGAAGGCGACGACATCACAACCGCCACCATACCGGCCCATCCAGTCCTCGCGTTTGGCACGGAACGTGAAGGCCTCAGCGATCCACTCAAACAGATGGCCGATATGCGTGTAAGACTTCCCATGAAAGCGGGCGTCAGCAGCGTCAACCTCGCCGTCGCCGTCGGTATCGTCCTCTACTCACAAGCGCTGCGCTAGCTAGAGTCATGATTCCTCGATCTTTGTAGGGCTCGACCAGGATGGGCAAGCCCCCCTTGGCCACCTCCAGTCCCCCAAGCGTCCCTTCATGAAAGCTTCACGGCAGCAGCCTTCGGCGCGACTTATCATTCACGAGTAGCCCCTACGCGTAGGAAAAACGCTCCTCGCGCCACGGGTCGCCACGCATGTGATAGCCGTTCGTTTCCCAGAAGCCGGGGCGGTTCTCGGCCATTAGCTCCATCCCTGTCACCCACTTGGCGCTCTTCCAGCCGTAGCGTGCAGGCACTACCAAGCGCACCGGATAGCCGTGGTTCGGCTCCAAAGGGCCGCCATCCATCCTGCGCGCGAATAGCACCTCAGGCGCGCGCAGTGCCTCCAGGTCCAAGTTCGTCGTGTATCCATCGGAGCTATGCACCATGACGTAACGCGCCTCCGGCTTCGGCGACGCCAGATCGAGGACAGTCGACACCGCCAGTCCTTCCCACGCCACGTTGAGCCGCGACCATTGCGTGACACAGTGGAAATCAACCACCTCCGACGTCCCCGCGAGCGCCAGGAAGGCGTCCCAGTCAAGCTCCACTTCACGCTCCACGAGTCCTGTAACTCGCAGCTTCCAATCGGCCGTCGACACCCGTGGCGCGGACCGCAGGTTCATCACGGGCATCTTGGGCGTGACGTACTGACCTGCGGGCACGCGCTCGCGCATCTCTTCTGGGATACCCCGGTACCCAAACATGCTGCTCATCCGCCTGAAAATCTCCATGCCTGTCCTCTCTGGGAGCTCTTCGGCCCGGCTACGCTATCATTCCCGGGCGGGCTGTCACCAGCCCGACAGCCATGACTACCAACTCCACCCCAGCTGCGCCATCTCTCGCCATCGACGTCCAAGGCCTATCGAAGTCCTTCGGCCGCACGGCCGCACTGAGACAGGTCAACCTCCAACTCACGTACGGCGAAAGCCTGGCGCTCTTCGGTCACAACGGCGCCGGCAAAAGCACGCTGATCCGTACTCTCACAACGTTGATCCGGCCTGACGACGGCACGGTGCGCATCGCCGGTTTCGACTGCAACTCCCAGGCCTCACAAATACGCTCGGTGATTGGCTACGTCGGCCACCAATCGCTGCTATACGACGACCTAACCCCACGAGAAAACCTGCGGTTCTACGCCAGGATGTACGGACTACCTGATGCCCACGACCTCGTCGAGCACTCACTGGCCGAGGTCGGTGCGACATCCTACGCCGGTCGTCGGGTGCGTGTATTGTCCAACGGCATGCAGAAGCGCGTTGCCATCGCCAGAGCGCTGCTCCACCGGCCGCGAGTGCTCCTGCTCGACGAGCCGGAAACCGGCCTCGACCAAGGTGGCCTTGAGCTCCTCGGCGCCGTCGTCACCGCCGTGAAACAGGGCGGCGCGTCCGTCGTAATGGCAACCCACGGGATCGAGCTCGGCCTCGCCCTCGCCGAGCAGGCCCTCGTGCTGTCGAACGGACGAGTTACGATGACCTGTGCGTCGCCCGAAACGAGCGTGAACGCAATCCAGCACGCCGTGCTCCGCAAACCAGAGGCGCAGCCCACGCTGGAGGGCCAGACCACGCCAAAGGCCTCCGAATGACGGGCTACTTGCGTTCCGCCATCGCCGTCTACGCGAAGGACATGCGCCTCGAAGCGCGCACCAAGGAGACGTTCAGCGCTGTCCTCGCCTTCGCCGTGATCGTCGCATTCGTATTCGGCTTCGCGTTCGACCCCAGCCCCAGCGTCGTAGCGCTGGTCGGCCCCGGCATCGTGTGGGTCGCCTACGTATTCACCGGGATACTCGGCATGAACCGCACCTTCGCAGTAGAGCGCGACCGGGGGACACTGGAGGGACTGCTCCTCGCACCCGTCGGACGCGAGGCGATCTACGCTGGCAAGCTCGCTAGTACCACAACGATCATGCTGTTGGTGGAAGTGCTCCTCTATCCCGTATTCCTGGTACTATTCGATCTCGACCTCTTCAACATCTGGTTCGCTTTGGTCACCATCGCAGCCACTGTGGGTTTCGCCGCAGTCGGCACGCTCTTCGCCGCGATTGCCGCGCACACCCGCGCCCGCGAAGTGCTGCTACCGTTGCTGTTTCTCCCCATCATTCTCCCTGTCATCATCGGTGCCGTCGCCAGCACATCGGCAGCGTTGGGAGGGGCAGGTTGGGACGGTGTCGGCAAGTGGCTGCAGTTCATCGTGGCCTTTGATCTGGTGTTCCTTGTGCTATCATCCTGGGCGTTCGATTTCGTCCTGGAGGAGTAGCGATGGGGAGCGGTGGAATGGGTGTTAGACAGGCCCTCTTGGGCGTCGCAGCACTCCTTTTCCTCATTGATCTTTACCTCATCTTCCAGTACGCCCCCACCGCATCTGAAGCGCTCGGCGTCCAGGTCCAGCGCATCTTCTACTTCCACGTCCCTAGCGCATTGCTCGGCATGATTTCATTCGCCGTGGCAGCCGTCGCCAGCGTGGTCTACCTGACCAAGCGCGGCCGCAAGTGGGACCGTGTCGCCTGGGCCTCAGCCGAGGTTGGCACCGTTTTCTTTACCGTCGCCATCGCCACCGGCGCCATCTGGGCAAAACCCGTATGGCAGAAATGGTGGGTGTGGGATGTCAACGGCACCCTCACCTTCATGCTGTGGCTCGTCTTCATCGGCTACCTCATCGTCCGCTCCTACGCACCCACCGTCGAACGCGGGAGCCGCTGGGCAGCAGTCGTCGCCATCTTCGGCGCCGCGTCCGTCCCCTTCGTCTACATGGCCGCCGACTGGTGGGAGGGCCTCCACACCGAGCGGATTACGGGCCCTGCCGCCCAAGGCTCGCTAGAGGGTGAGATGTTCTTCACTTTGATGTTCTCCCTCCTCACGTTCCTCGTTCTATTCATCGCCCTCGTCGCCGAACGCACCGCTCAGCTCGGGATCGAGGAAAGCATCGAAGAGCTCCGCAGAGAGGTGGCCTCGTGAAGATCTCCCACATCAGCAAACGCGCGCGCATCGGCATTGGCATCGCCATCCTCGCCATCCTCGCCATCCTCGCCCTGCCTGGCACCGCCCTCGCCGCCGCGTCCGCTCAGGACGCCCCTCCTGGCGAAAGCAAGCTCGGGTTCCTTCTCGTTGGCGAGCTCATTGTCTGGGCCGGATTCTTCGCCTACGCCTTCTACATGAGCCGCAAGACCAACGAAATGCGCCGCGAGATTGACGATCTCCGCGCCCAGCTCAACAAGCCCCCTGTTTCCTGAGCGCAGCAAAGTCGAAGTACCTCTCTCTCCCCAGAGCGCCGAGCGACCTTCAGTCCAGCGAGCCCATGGCACACGCGCCTTGCCTACCAACGAGCCCGGGGTAGAATGGCGCAACCATTCAGGAGGAGGCACCACTATGGGCGACGAGATCGAATTCAATCCGTATTACGGCGTGTTCCCTTACCACGACTTCGTGAAGGAAGAAGGCATCCCTGTTCATGAGGCCTATGCCGTCGACTGCAACACCGTGCAGGTCGAGCCATGGGAGCGACTGGGCGGCCTCGGCGCCTACATCCACCTGGTAGGCCGCTCAGACTACCTCTCGGCCTACGTCGCCGAAATCCCAGCTGGCAGCCAGCTCAACCCCGAGCAACACATGCATGACGAGCTCATCCACGTCGTTTCTGGGCGCGGCGCCACCTCCATCGAGGAGCCCGACGGCAGGAAGCACTCGTTCGAGTGGGGTCCAGGCTCGATCTTCGGCATCCCCATGAACGCCAAGCACCAGATCTTCAACGGTTCTGGCACCGAGCCTGCGCGCCTCGCGGCAGTCACCGATCTGCCGATCATTTTCAACATCTTCCACAAGAAAGACTTCATCTACGACAACCCCTTCACTTTCGGCGAGCGCTCTGAAGTCGAGCGCTACTACAACGGCGAGGGCGAGTTCCGCGAGGTCAAGCCCGGACGACACCAGTGGGAGACCAACTTCGTCCCTGACGTGCGTAGCTTCGAGCTTCCCCCTTGGGCAGCACGGGGCGCTGGCGGTAACAACATCCAGTTCCTGCTCGGCGATTCCTCCATGCACTGTCACCTGTCCGAGTTCCAGCAGGGCACGTACAAGAAGGCCCACCGCCACAACGCAGGCGCGCACATCTGGTGCGTCACCGGCGAGGGGTACTCCCTCCTCTGGCGCGAGGGTGAGGATCCCATCGACACAGTCCGAGTGGAATGGAAGCCCGGCACCCTCTACGCGCCCCCCGACGGCCCCACCTATCACCAACACTTCAACGTCGCCGATGGCCCCTCGCGTTATCTTGTTTTCGGATTCGGCGGAGCGCGCTATCCCGTGTTGGACACCAAGATGACCAGCTACGAGAACATGGACAAGACCACCAAGGAAGGTGGGAACCAGATCGAGTACCCCGACGAGGACCCCAAGATCCTGGACCTCTACGAGCGCGAGCTGTCCAAGCGTAGCCTCAACTCCAAGATGCGCGAGTTCGTCGGCCCCCGCAGCTAGCAGGGCGGCGCCCTGCACCCACATGATCGCGGGGGGCCCAGTCCCCCCGCGACAAGCCCACGTTGATTGTCGATCGCATCCGCCAGGGAATGGGCGAGCTACGAAACCCATGACAGACCCAAGACGTAAATATCCATACGTGAGAGAAGTGTCATGAATACGAACGACCGGGTCAGGGTCTGCGCCGGAGCAGGAATGCTGTCGCTACCCATCATGATCGCAGCGCTGGCCGCGCTTGAGGTGTAGGAAGCCGACTTGCGCAAAGGAGCGTTCAAAGCGATCTTCAGGTGCCCCATAGCGAATAATGTAATGACGATGTACAAGATGCCTCACCCCGATGCGTCCGTCCTCGGGGGTATCGCCACGTTGCCCAAGCTCAGCCCGATGAACGAGCAGCACGAAAACGCCGCCTACATCTCCGAGATCTCACAGACACTCAAAACCTGGGACATTCCCGTGCTCGTTTGCTTCTCAGGCAAAGACCTCGCATTCAAGCCAGACGTGGGGCGGGCCATCGCCGCGATGGTCCCCAACGGGCGATTCCATCTCATTGAAGGCCCCTGGCACTTCTTGCAAGAGGACGCGGGCGAAGAGATCGCCGAGCACATCATCCCTTTCCTCAAAGACGAGGCAAAGTTGATTCAAGCGCAGTAGCGACTGCTCAAGGGATGGCTCACTGTTCCGCCTATGACCGCACCCAGGTAAACTCATCACCACACGAAACACAGGAGACTCCACACCCATGGGCGACGAGATCGAATTCAATCCGTACTACGGCGTATTCCCCTACCACGACTTCGTGAAGAGCGAAGGCATCCCCGTCGTAGAAGCGTACGCCGTCGATTGCACGACCGTGCCCGTTGAGCCTTGGGAGCGGCTGGGTGGGCTTGGCACCTACGTCCACCTCACAGGGCGTGGCGACCACGCCTCAGCCTACGTTGTCGAAATTCCCGCTGGAGGTCAGCTCAAGCCTGAGCAGCACCTATACGACGAGCTCATGTACGTCGTATCCGGTCGTGGCGCCACGGTCATTGAAGACGCCAGCGGCAAGAAGCAGTCGTTCGAGTGGGGCCGGAACAGTATCTTCGGCATCCCCATGAACGCCAAGCACCAGATATTCAACGGCTCAGGCACCGAGCCTGCCCGCCTGGCAGCCCTCACCGACCTCCCCATCATCCTGAACATCTTCCACAAGCCCGAGTTCGTCTTCGACAACCCCATGACATTCCCCGAGCGCTCCGACGTAGAGCGCTACTACAACGGAGAGGGCGAGTTCCGCGAGGTCAAACCCGGACGCCACCAGTGGGAGACCAACTTCGTCCCCGACGTGACCAGCTTTGAGCTGCCGCCGTGGGCCGCCCGCGGTGCGGCAGGCAACAATATCCAGTACCTACTCGCTGACTCCTCCATGCACTGCCATATCTCGGAATTCCATCAAGGCACCTACAAGAAGGCCCACCGCCACAACGCCGGCTATCACATTTGGTGCGCCACCGGCGAGGGCTACTCGCTATTGTGGCTCGAGGGCGAGGACCCCGTGAACACCATCCGTGTCGACTGGAAGCCAGGCACTCTCTACGCGCCGCCCGACGGCCCCACCTACCACCAGCACTTCAACGTCGCTGACGGCCCCTCGCGCTACCTCGTCTTCGCATTCGGTGGCGCCCGCTACCCTGTGCTTGAAACAACCTTCAACGGTCTCGAAGTCATGGATATCTCCGCCAAAGATGGCGGCCACCAGATCGAGTACCAAGACGAAAATCCCGCGATTCTCGACCTCTACGAACGCGAGCTCAAGGCCCGAGGCCTCGCCTCCAAGATGCGCCAGTTCGTTCGGCCTGGAACGTAGGCCGCCCACGACACGGCCGCAGACGGTTCTCACCGCAGGACACTACGGCCGCGCAACCGTTGCACCCGCGTGCCAGTACGGGTAGCCTCTGCCTATCAACTCACCGGAGATAAACCATGGGCGACGAGATCGAATTCAATCCGTATTACGGCGTATTCCCTTACCACGACTTCGTGAAAGAAGAAGGCATCCCCGTTCACGAGGCGTATGCCGTCGACTGCAACACGCTGCAGCTTGAGCCTTGGGAGCGGATGGGCGGCCTAGGCGCCTACGTCCACTTGGTCGGACGATCCGACTATCTCTCAGCCTACGTCGTCGAAATTCCCGCGGGCGGACAGCTCAACCCTGAGCAGCACATGCACGACGAGCTCATCCACGTCATCTCGGGGCGCGGCGCAACTGTCATTGAAGAGAGCGATGGCACCAAGCACTCGTTCGAATGGGGACCATCCGCCATTTTCGCCATCCCCATGAACGCCAAACACCAGATCTTCAACGGCTCGGGCACCGAGCCTGCACGCCTCGCCGCCGTCACCGATCTCCCCATAATCTTCAACATCTTCCACAAGAAAGAGTTCATCTACGACAACCCCGTCGTTTTCGACGAGCGGGCCGCCGTGGAGCGCTACTACAACGGCGAAGGTGAGTTCCGCGAGATCAAACCTGGCCGCCACCAGTGGGAAACCAACTTCGTCCCCGACCTCGTCAACTTCGAGCTCCCTCCCTGGATCGCCCGAGGAGCCGCAGGCAACAACATCCAGTTCCTCCTCGGCGACTCCTCCATGCACTGCCACATCTCGCAGTTCTTCCAGGGCACTTACAAGAAGGCCCACAAGCACAACGCAGGCGCCCACATCTTCTGCGCCACCGGCGAGGGCTACTCACTCCTGTGGAAGGAAGGCGAGAACCCCGTGGACACCGTGCGCGTCGACTGGAAGCCGGGCACGCTCTACGCGCCGCCCGACGGCCCCACCTACCACCAGCACTTCAACGTCTCCGAAGGCCAATCACGCTACCTCGTGTTCGACTTCGGCGGCTCCCGCTACCCCGTCCTCGACTCTAAGATGTGGTCGTACGAGAACATGGACAAGTCACAGGCAGAAGGCGGGATGCAGGTCGAGTACGAAGACGAAGACCCACGCATTCACGAACTCTTCGCAGAAGAACTAACCAAGCGTGGGATCACTTCCCGCATGGGCGACTTCATCCCCAACCTCGACTCTCGCTAAAGCCCCATGCAACAGCGTCCAGCAGTCACGAACAGCGCGCCCGATCCGATGTGAGCCGACCACACGTAGTTCTCGTGTCGGCACACGGATCGGGCGCGTTGTTCAGCTCCCCCCCCTGCCCGTAGAATGAACAGATATGGCAACAAGCATGAACTACACCCCGGCCGAGCCCCCGGAACACGCGGAAGAAACCACCGGGATCGCCTCCGTCCTCACTGGACGCCGCAAGGCCATCATCCTCGGCTCCATCGCACTCCTTGCGTTTGGCTACTTCGCCTTCACCGCGTTCCAGGCAGCCACCTCCTTCTACCTCAGTGTCGACGAGTTGGTAGAGCGTGGCCCCGTCGTAGGAGAGACTTACGTCCAGGTCAAAGGCGCCCTCAAGCCCTACACGTTCAAGCGGGAAAGCGACACCTCATTGGTCGCCCATTTCCAGCTTGAAGAAGGCGGCGCGGTCGTCGACGCCACCTACAACGGTGTTCTGCCTGACCTGTTCTTCAACCCGCACTCGGAGATCGTCCTTGGCGGCGAATACGGTGCAGATGGTGTCTTGGTCGTCGACCGTGACAGCGTGCTGATCAAGTGCCCGTCGAAGTACGAGGCACTGGAAGTCGAAAACCCGATGCAGCCGATTCCCAGCGCGCTGGAAAGCTAAGCCGCCCTCCTGGCCTCCCAGCCACCACCCCAGGAGCACACCAAAGGCCGGCGACAAACGCTCGACGTCCGCTGGCTTGAACATCTAACAGCAGGAGGCGACCCCGGCGACGGCCAGCAACTCGCGGGGCTAGTCTCGTTCCACAACGGGGTTTCGGAATTCAATCAAGGAAGATTCTTCGACGCACATGAGTCGTTCGAACGTGCGTGGCGTGAAACGCCTTACCCGGAGCGGCTCCTCAGCCTCGCGCTCTCCAAGCTCGGCGCCGCGTTCGCCCACGCACAGCGTGGCAATCTCACCACCGCCACCAAGATCGTCCGTGACGCCCAGCGCTGCCTCGCACCGCTGCCTCCCGCGTACGCCGGAATCGACATCGCGCAGCTACGGGATGGGCTAGCGCCGTGGCTCACATCACCGCAACCCGGATCGGTGGTGGTTCACTTAACGCCGGTTAACAAATAAGCGTCCCGACGTACTGCAGGAACGCTCTGCTCGATCGGTTCCACCCTGCGTCTCAGGCAACGTCTTGCTGCTCGACGACCTGACGCGCTACCGGCGCCGCATCCGGGATATCAGCCCTATGCCCACACTGGATGCAAGACACGTAACTGCCGTAGATGTCGGCCGACTCGCGAAGGTCGCCGCAGCAGCATGAGCACGCCTTGCACATCATCATCGTTGTCTCTTTTCTATCCGATCTCATCACTCTGCTATAAGTCCGCGGTGAGCGTTGCTTCGCCGCTTCGTTACATTAGATGACGTAGAACTGATCATGGTGCCAGGATTTCGTTCGACATTTGTTCATAAATCTTAACGAAATCACGCTTCACTCAGCAAATATCATATCAGAGCAAATGATACTCTTCGTATCAACTGTGTTATGATTAAGCGGTACGGCGTTCCGCAAGAAACGTCTCCTGAATCGGCCCAGGGGATTCAACCCGATGCAAGAAAACAGACGACGAGTTCAAGTCCGCCATACACGCGGGGTATTCGAAGACATGCTCTTTGGTCAGATGGCCGGGGCTAGTCCCCCTCCCGCTCGTCGACAAGAGCAGGAAGCGCAGCAACCGGCCGAAGGCCTCTACATCATCAGTGTCGCTGCCCGCATCCTTTCTATGCACCCCCAGACACTGCGCAAGTACGAACGCGTGGGCCTCGTTCGGCCATCCCGAACTGTCGGCATGCTCCGCCTCTACTCAGAGGAGGACATCACCAAGCTCCGCGTGATAAAAAGGCTTGTAGATGAACTTCGGCTGAACTTGGCTGGCGTCGAGATGGCCATCGCCGTATTCGACCGTCTATCCGCCGCCCGAGACCAGATGAACCAAGATCAAGCCAACCGAAGAGCCACCGCCCAGGCGTTCGATCGCATGTTCGATCAGATTATGGAGCTCTTCGCCGGACCCCAACGACAGTAGACAACCAGGCCCAGCGATCACACCACAGAGGACACTTGCTCGATGACGACCCAAGAACCAGAAATCTCATCCGAGATCCCGGACGAGGCTCCAGACAAGACCGAAGAGCCGACCGATCCAATGACTGCCTTGGAGCAGGAGCGAGACCAGCTCAAAGCGATCGCCCAACGCACGCAAGCCGATTTTCTCAACTACAAGCGGCGCACCGACCAGGAACGTGGAATGCTAGTGCGCAACGCTTCGAGCCATGTACTCAGCCGTCTGATCCCGATCCAGGACGACCTCGAACGTGCCGTCGGAGCGCTGCCCGAAAATGCCCCCGACTCCTGGAAAGATGGCATCAAGATGGTTCTCCAGAACCTCCAGGCCATCGGAGAAGCCGAAGGCCTGACCAAGTATGAACCGACTCCCGGAGACATTTTCAATCCCGCCGAACAAGAGGCTCTCTACTACCAGCCGACGACTGATCAATTCCCCGGTGCGGTGCTCTCGGTGATCAGCCCCGGGTACCGCACCGCAGACCGTGTGCTCCGGCCCGCCCAGGTGGTGGTGGCGAAAGCACCCGAAGATAACGCTGAGACCAGCGGCAACTGAATCAATGACAATGTCCGTCCTTCCTGAAGGTAGGGCGAGGAGGCTCGTATGGCGAAAGTGATTGGGATAGACCTAGGTACCACCAACTCGGCAGTGGCTGTAATGGAGGCGGGCGAACCGTCCATCCTTGAAAACTCAGAAGGAGGGCGTACGACCCCGTCTGTCGTTGCCCTCAACCCCAAATCGGGGGAGCGATACGTCGGCATGGTTGCCAAGCGACAGGCAGTGACCAACCCTGAAAACACCGTGTACTCAGTGAAGCGATTCATCGGCCGCAAGTTCGCCGAGGTCCAGCATGAGATCGAGACCATCGGGTACGAGATCAAGGCCAGCGCCGCAGGCGACGCGGTCGTCCGCATGGGCGACCGCGACTACACGCCACCGGAAGTCGCGGCAATGGTGCTGCAGAAACTCAAATCTGACGCCGAGATCAAGCTGGGTGAGACGATCACCCAGGCAGTCATCACCGTTCCTGCGTACTTCAACGACAGCCAACGTCAGGCCACCAAGGACGCGGGACAGATCGCAGGCCTCGAGGTGCTTCGCATCATCAACGAGCCCACTGCGGCTTCGCTCGCCTATGGCCTCGACAAGAACGAGGACGAGCTCATCGCTGTATTCGATCTAGGTGGGGGGACATTCGACGTCTCCATCCTCCATATTGGTGACGGCGTGTTCGAGGTCAAATCCACCAACGGAGACACTCAGCTCGGGGGTGACGACTTCGACCAACGGATTATCGAGTGGATGGCCGACGAGTTCAAGAAGGATCAAGGCATCGATTTGAAGCAGGACCGCATGGCGCTCCAGCGCCTAAAGGAGGCTGCCGAGCGTGCCAAGATCGAGCTCTCCACAGTTGCCCAGACTGAGATCAACCTCCCGTTCGTGACCGCCGACGCGTCCGGCCCCAAACACATGGCCATGAGCCTAACCCGCGCGAAGTTGGAGCAGCTCACTGCGGACCTCATCGAGCGCACCGCGAACCCATGCCGCCAGGCGATCAAGGACGCGGGCATCACGCAAGCGGATATCGGCCAAATCGTCATGGTCGGCGGCATGACGCGCATGCCTGCAGTTGCCGACAAGGTCAAAGAGCTATTCGGCAAGGAGCCACACAAGGGAGTGAACCCCGACGAGGTGGTAGCCGTTGGAGCAGCCATCCAGGCCGGAGTGCTCCAGGGTGAGGTCACCGACATCCTCCTGTTAGATGTCACTCCGTTGTCTCTTGGGATCGAAACCCTCGGCAGCGTCGCAACACCCCTCATCAAGCGAAACACCACGATCCCCACATCGCACACCGAAACGTTCACGACGGCTGCAGACAACCAGACGAGCGTTGAAATTCACGTGATTCAGGGTGAACGAGGTATGGCCAACGAGAACAAGTCAATCGGGCGATTCAACCTGGATGGCCTGGCGCCGTCTCCCCGTGGCGTGCCCCAGATCGATGTCGAGTTCGACATCGACGCCAACGGGATCTTGAGCGTGTCGGCCAAGGATAAGGCAACCAACAAGGAACAACGCATCACCATCACGGCGTCCTCTGGTCTGTCCAACGACGAGGTCGAGCTTCTCATCAAGGAGGCCGAGGCTCACGCCGACGAGGACGCGAAGCGCCGCGAGCTTGTCGAGGCGCGCAACGGGGCTGACAACGCCGCCTACCAGGCGGACAAGTCCTTGGCAGAGCACGGTGACAAGATCACCCCGGACCTCAAACAAGAGATTACAGACCAAATCGCCAGTGTTCGCGCGCTACTGGCCCAGGAGCCACCGAATGATGACGCTGCTGCTATGCGGGCAGCGGTCGAGTCACTCACGGCGACGCTCACCCAAATCGGCCAGCAGGTCTACGAACAGCAACAGGCCGAGGCGAATGCTGACGCGCCGCCCACGGATGGGGAAGCGGGCGAAGCGACACCCGACGGCAGCAGCGGCGACGAAGGTGACGACACGGTCGAGGGCGAATACCGCGAAGTCTAGGATGGCCGATTTACGCCGCCGACGCGACGCCGAATGATGATAGAGAAAGGGCCGTGTGGGATTTCCCATCCGGCCCTTTGCTTGCGCATAACGGGCCTCCCGCCGGTTGGCTAGGGGCCCGTCCGCCCGTAGTCGTCTTCGACGCGGACAACGTCATCCAGCTCAGGCGTGCCCACCTCAAGGATGAGGCCTCCTTGATCCGCGATGGCCTTGAGCCGGTGCGTCGTGCCACGCGCGATGGGGTACGGGCAAGAGCCAACCCTTCAGCCCTAACCCGTAGCCCTACCAGGTTGATGGGCTACAGGGCTAGAGGGCCAACGCACCTCTGGAGAGGACATCCTCGTCGAACTCGAGACCGAGGCCAGGTGTCTGGGGCAGATCGATGTGACCATCCACGGCGAGGGGCACCGACTTGAATAAGGGGAACGACCACGGCATGTACTCAACGGTCATACCATTGGGCACGGCAGCCAGTGCGTGGACGAGAACCTCGGGCGCCAAATGGGTCACGACAGGCAGGTTGTATGCTTCCGCCATGTGGGCAACCTTCATCCATTGGGTAATGCCGCCGACTCGCAGTAGATCGACCATGACGATGTCTATGGACTTCTGCTCGATGAGCTGGCGGAAGGGTGCGATGCCGTAGACGTACTCGCCCGCCGCTATCGGGGTGTCGAGAGCATCGGCAATTTTCGCCAGGCCGCGGAAGTCATCGAACCTGGTGGGGTCCTCTAGCCAAGTGATGCCGTAGTCGCGCATCTCCCGGCCGATAGTGATTGCGCGATTCACGTCCCACAGCTGGTTGATGTCTATCATCAGTTCGACGTCCGGCCCAACGGCGTCGCGCATGGTGCGCAAGCGCGCGACCTCCGCGGCAATGGTCTTCTCGGCGCCCAGCCTGAACTTCATCGACATGAAGCCCTCATCCACCAGGCGCTTGCCGTGGGAGGTCAGCATGTCCAGATCAAACGACCGCCACAGGAATCCGCTGGCGTAGGTGGGCACGCTGTCGCGATAGCCGCCGAGCAGCTTGTACACCGGCTGGCCGAGTGCCTTGCCCTTGATGTCCCACAACGCCACATCGATGGACGAGATGGCGCGGGTCACCAGCCCGGCGGGCGATCCACTACCCCCGACGCGAAACAGCCGCGAGCCTATCTCCTCGGTGTTCATGGGGTCCATGCCTACGGCCAACGCGCACAACCCATCGACGGCCGCGTGCAATGCAGCGGTCATGGCCGGCGGGGCGAAGCCCGCGTAGCCGATGCCCTCGATACCATCGTCCGTACGTAGCGTGAGTGTGACGAAGTCGATCTCGTCGCCGCCCTTGGCGAAGGGCGCATGCTCGCGAGGGACCCGAACGGCTTGTGTTGTGTAGCTTACGATCTTCATCTGGCTAAAGACCCTGTGCCAATTGCTGCTTCTGCCAAGCCATATCCACGTTTTCGCCGTAGAAGCGCTCAGGATTCTCGATGGACCAGAGTTGCTTATGGACGACGTAATTGTCAGGGTCGAAGATGGACACTTCACGCCACTTGGCGCGCGCACCGATCGTGTCGCCGCTCCGCAGCAGCGCTAGTCCCTGGCCGAATAGCACGTGAACCCGGGAATCAACCTCGGTCCGTTCGCTCGACTCCGCGCCCGCCGTCGCACCTGACGTGAGCCACGCGTCGACGAGGTCGCGGGTCTCCTGCTTACGGATGTCAAACCCACCGAACTTTTGGTAAACGACCTCCCCGCTTTCGTCAATCAGGATGCCGTTCGGCACTGCCTTGAACCCAAACGTCTTGGAGAGGAGGTTGTCAGAATCCACCAGGCACGTGAACGTGGCACCGGCCTGCTCCATGAACGGGCGAGGCATCTTGGCACCCTGCGCGTCGACAGCCACCGCCACCAGCTCGAATCCACTACCGGCGTACTGCTCGACCACCTGCTGCCAAACTGGCAGCTGCTGGCGGCAGTTTCACCACGAGGCCCACATGAAGACGATGAGTTTCTTGCCACGGTACGAGGCAAAGTCCACCATCACACCGTCCAGGGACGGCAGTGCGGCTGCGGGGAATGTTTCGTTGACCACGGAACCAGTCGTCATGGGTTCTCCTGGTGTGTTGCTGTTGGCTCTCGTGCGGGATTGTACGCTCCGAGAGAGGCGAACTGCTGCGACATCGGTCCGCCGCGAGCGGTTTTGAGGGTCCCGGGACCCTAGCTGCGCGAGAGGGATCTGGAACGAGAGGAAATGAACACACAGTTTTGCCTCTGGAGCGCCGGCTGCGGGCCGCTGATCGCCTCTAGTACATGCCAGGAGCCGGCGATCGGGTGACCTCAAATGGCCCGATTTAGCTTCGGCGCGGGGACTCCCCCGGGCTCGATGGAGGTTCGGGTGTATAGCAGGTCGGCACTCGCTCCCGAATCTCTTGAGCTGCGCCCAGCGGCAGGGAGTGGGTGCAGGGCGTGTCCTGCCCGAGCTAGGTGGCGAGGCCGTGGAGAGGGAAGATGAGGCGTTTGATCTCGTCGACACGCTGGTGGGCCCAAGCGGTGGTTTGGTTGAGGACGTCATGTTCGACGTCGGGAACGACGTCGCGAAGGGTGGCGCTATCGAGAAACGCTTCCGCGGCTGCCGGCAGGACGTCGGGCCAGGTGCGGCCGAGCATGATACCGTAGGCGAGGGTCCAGAGGCGTGGGACGGCGTCGAGGTCGTAGCCTCCGCCACCGAAGGCAAGCCAGGGGTAGCCGAGCGCGCCTAGACGTTCGACCAGCGCTTCGTAGCCGCGGGTGGTCAGCGCCAGATGCGTAAGCGGGTCATGGACGTAGGCGTCGGCGCCTACTTGGGTGGCGAGCACGTCGGGCTTGAAAGACTCTATCAGGGGGACTACGGCCTCGTCGAACGCTGCGACATACACGTTATCGGGCGTGTAGGGGAACAGAGGCAAGTTGACGGAAAAACCTTTGCCGTTACCTTCGCCGATCTCGTTGACGTCCCCGGTGCCAGGGAAGAGCCAGCGCGGGCCCTCGTGTACCGAGATCGTCATCACGTCAGCATCACGGTAGAAGGCGTTCTGGACGCCATCGCCGTGGTGTGCATCGATATCCACATAGCAGACACGCAGACCTCGCTTGCGGAGGGCGTTGATGGCGACGACAGGGTCGTTGAAGATGCAGAAGCCGGAGGCATTCCCGGAGGCGGCGTGGTGCAGGCCACCAGCAGGGGCGAAAGCTCGCGAGACGACACCATCGGCGATAAGCTCCGCCGCCTGCACGGAGGCGCCGGTGGACAGCAGCGCCGCTTCATACATGTCTTCGTAGATCGGGTTGTCTCCCGCCTGTGAGAACCCGAAGAGCTCGGCGCCCCGAACTTCCTCCCCCGCGCTGAGACGCTCGACCATCTCCAGGTAGAACTCCGTGTGAAACGTCAGCAGCTCATCACGGGCGGCCGGACGAGGCTCGACCACGAGCGCGCCAGGGTCTTCAAAAGCGCCATATGCCTGAAGCAACGCGTGCGTGTACTTCAGGCGCACGGGCCGCATGGGGTGGTGCTCGCTGAGCACATGACGAGACAACCTATCGTCGTACACGTACGCTGCTCGTTTTTCTGGGTTACCGGTCATATTGTCTTATGTTTCCTAAGAGTCCTGTTCGTCCATCATGCTGCCGGGACCCTCCACCGTCATTCCTGGCCCAATAGAGCCCGCAGGTAGGTCGCGGCTTGCCGCTTGTCCAGCGGGCTGTTGTTGTTGCCGCACTTGGGCGACTGCACGCAACAGGGACAGCCGTCGGTGCAGCCACACTCGTCGATGGCCGCGAGCGTCGCGGCCAACAGCTCTTCGATGACGTCGAAACCGTGCTCCGCGATCCCCACTCCGCCGGGGTGACCATCGTAGATGAACACCTGGGGTTCCCCGGTGTCCTGGTGCATAGGGGTGGACACTCCGCCAATATCATTACGATCGCACAGGGCGAACAAGGGCAAAACGCCGATGGCAGCATGCTCCATGGCATGCAGCCCTCCGGCCAGATTCTCTCGATCGCGCAGCGCGCGGTTGAACGTGGGGGCAGGCAAATCGAACCAGAATGCTACCGTGTGGAAGACTCGGATCGGCAGGTCCAGCAGCTCGTCGCCGAGGTCTTCGTCCTTGGCATCTGCTCCGTAGAAACCGCGTTTGCGGTACCCGATGACCTGGCGCGATACCTCGACCTCACCAACGTGCACAACGGCGCCGTTGAGGGTCTTCGACGCTTTGGTGTCCACGATCCGGATGTCCGTGACATCACGAGACTCGGTGTAATACGGAACATCGGTAGTGGTCAGGTAGGCAACTCCAGCTTTGAGGTCCAAGTCTTCCACTATGTAGGACTCGCCTTGATGCAGGTACACGGCGCCGGGGTGGAGATGGCTGAACGCCGCCAGCTCGTCCAGATGCTCCAGCACGCGCCCGGACAGGGATTCGACGGCCAGGTACTGGGTGTGCGCGGCAGACCGGATGTTCACGTCCTGCGCTGGGTACTCCACCGATGGCGAGATGAACCATTTGCCGTTGCGCTCGTTCAGCGACCCTTCGTCGGTCATGCGCGACAGATGGTCCCAGAACGCGTCGCCGTATAACGCGGAGTCGCTCGCGCTGAGCGGCATCTCGTAGGCGGCGCAACGGAGGTGGGGATCGAGGACGTAGGGGTTCTCAGGGCGTATGCGAGCGTGCTCGTGGGGCCTACCGAAAAAGAAGTCCGGGTGACGCATGAGGTATTGGTCGAGCGGGTTGTCTTGCGCGACCAGCACGCTCAACGAGCCCTGTCCGCTTCGGCCGCTACGCCCCGCCTGCTGCCACGTGCTGGCGATGCTGCCTGGGTAGCCAGTGATCAGCGTTGCGTCCAGGTCACCGATGTCGATACCCAGCTCCAACGCGTTCGTGGCCACCACACCCAGCAACTCGCCATCGAGCAATCCTCGTTCCACCTCACGCCTGTCTTCAGCGAGATACGAGGCCCTATACGGGCGCACCCGCTCGGCCAGCGGTGGGTTGTCCAGGCGCAGTCGGTCACGCACCGCCATGAAGACGAGTTCAGCCTGCCTCCGTGTGCGCACGAACGCCAGCGTGCGCGCGTCCCGCTTCAGGAGCATCTCGAGCAGGCGTGAGGTCTCGCTGCCAGCGCTGGCCCGTGTCCCACGCTCTTCGTCGACGACGGGCGGGGCCCAGAACACGAAATGCTTTGGACCGTGGGGAGCACCATCGTCCGCGACGACGTCAACGGGGCGCCCGATCAGGCCTTCGGCGAGCTCGCCAGCGTTGGCGATGGTCGCCGAGGAGAGGATGAACCGGGGGGCGGAGCCGTAGTGGGTGCACAGCCTCCGCAAGCGCCTGAGCACGTTGGCCACGTGTGACCCGAAGATTCCTCGATAGACGTGCGCCTCATCGATTACGATGTACTCGAGGGACGCCCACAGGCGGTTCCACGCGCGATGGTTGGGGAGCATGCCGACGTGCAGCATGTCAGGGTTGGTGAGGACCGCCCTCGCAGTCCTCCGCACGCCCGGCCGCTCCGAAAACGGCGTATCGCCGTCAAAGATTGCCACCCTGCCCTGGAGCTTCGGCGGCAGCAACGCTTGGATGCCTCGCAGTTGATCCTGTGCCAGCGCTTTGGTGGGGAACAGGAACAGCGCCCGACTGGTGGTGTCGTTCAGCAACGACTGCGCTACGGGGATGTCATAGCAGAGGCTCTTACCGCTGGCGGCTGGCGTCACGACAGCGACGTCGCGCCCGCTGAGCACCGCGTCGACCGCGCGGGCCTGATGCGCGAACAGTGGAAGCAGCCCACCCTCCAGCAACGCGGCGGTCAACGTGGGGTGCAGCTCGTGGGTGAGTCCAGCGTGGGACGCTTCGCGCTCGGGCAGCTCCTCGACGTGCACGAGCTGTCCGCTATTGATCGGTGAACGCTCGAGTTGGTCGACGAACAGACCTATGTCCAAGTCAGCTCCGCGGGGGCAAATTGGCTCGCGCGCAGGAACGTCAGTCCCCGTCCAACAGGTCGCGCTCCACGTCGATCAACTGGGCGTCAAGATGGTGATCTTGCTCCACGAACCGCACGGCGGCGGCGATTAGCTCGCTGGCATACCCAGCGTCCTTGGTGACACAACTCGCGCTGATCACCAGCATCTGATGGCGATCAATGCCGTCCACTTCAGCGACCGACATGCTGAACTTGTTGCGCGACCGCATGACCCAAGGAACGCGACACTTGCCGCTTGCCCTTGAGCGAGTCGTTACCAGGAAGCCTAAATGTCAGCCTACACGTGCCCATGAACACACCCATGCCCTCACGAGGACAACGGACGCCACTATATCACCCGCTTGATGCATCAAGCTCATTGACCGAGATTGTGAATCTATTTACTATCGCATCACAAGCGTTTCACAATCTCCGGCGAACGATTCGAGAGGTGCCTGTGACCACTAGCAGCGGAGTCCCCGAAGTCGTCGTAGAGCGGCTCCCGCAGTACCTGCGGGCCCTCGCCCAACTCGAGAGCAGTGGCATCGACGTGATCAGCTCGCAGCAACTGGGCGAGCTGCTCCAAGTGACGCCCGCTCAAATCCGCAAGGATCTCAGCTACTTCGGCCGCTTCGGAAAGCAGGGGCGCGGGTACAGCATCTCCCACCTGCTGGAGCGCCTCCGCGTAATCTTGGGACTCGATCAGACATGGAACGTCGCGGTTGTCGGAGTCGGCCGACTGGGGCGGTCGATTATCAGCTATCCCGGCTTCGAGCCGGAAGGTTTCCGCGTCGTGTGCGCATTCGACTCAGACCCGGCGGTGGTAGGCCAGGTTGCGGGTGGCCTAACCGTCCAAGACTTTAAGAGCTACGTCGAGACCGCGGAGCGCGAGGGCGTGCAGATCGCGATCGTCGCTGTCCCGGCAGCCGTCGCGCAAACCGTCATTGACGACCTCGTAGCGGCGGGGGTTAAGGCTATCCTCAACTACGCCCCCAAATCGGCCCTGACACCCCTGGACGTGCGCATACGCAACGTAGACCCGGTCGTGTCGCTCCAGTCCATGACCTATTACCTCAGCACCACCTAACCGCCGGCTTCATGGCGGGGCCGGACGCGGCCGTTCGCGATGGGTACGCCGTCACTTTGGTTGCAAACGAAGCTGACCGGGACCGGTTCGTCACGCGGCCAGCGGTGCCGCCTCTAACCCCACTTGCGGGGGCCCTACTTCGCCCTCAATGGTGTACCCAAAAGCAGCACAGTGAACAACGGCGTTCTTCTCCCCATAACAACGAATCAGGGTGCCCCCGTCAGCAGGGCAACCGTGGAGTCTCACCCCTGGCCGAATGACAGTTCCTGCATAAACCATATTACAAGGTGCCTTTGTAGGATAGGGTTCACATGAATATGAACCCTTGCATTTGGCTCTCATCCGGCGGGTAGTCCCAGCGTATAGGCCCAGAAGTCTCTTCTCAGCTTAGGACCAAGCGTTCTCCAAGACGCCTCGTGATGTTCTCGGGGGGCGCGAGTAACGCGGTTGACACTGCTCCTGCTCGCCTCTAACCTCAAAGGCGCTGCACGCCCACGCTGATGTTGCCTGCTTCAAGGAGAAACCGATGGGAGATTTGGACGGGGGCTTCTGGGCCGCCATCATCACGTGGACGGTAGTGGCCATCGCCGCAGCGCTGACCGGACTGGGCCTGCACTTGCGTGAGAAGGGCCAGAGCAAGTAACTCGTCAGCCGTCCGCGCACGTCTACTGCAGCCAACAGACCGCAAGATAGAAATAGCTGGAAAAGGAAAAGGGCCTCATACGAAGCCCTTTTCTTGCTGTCTGAAACGTTTGCTTACTTGGGAACGGAACCCGGTACTGTCGAACGCTGCCTGCTGCGCCTGCGACGCGTGATCAGAAGGCGAACCTGGGCGCGCCGTAACGATGCCAACGCCCGTTCGAGATCGATGTCCTCGCCGCGCGCCGCGATACGTTGTTGCGCTCGCTCGGAAGCCTCTTCGGCACGAGTCTCGTCAATCTCGTTCACGTGCTCCGCCGCATCAGCCAGCACGACGACCAGATCGCCACGTACCTCCATGAATCCGCCATGAACGACGTAATAGTTCTCCTCGCCGTCTGTGCGGTAGCGAAGTTCACCTGGCGACAAGGTGGTCATGATCGCCGCGTGGTGCGGCAGGACGCCAAGTTCGCCCTCACTGCCGGGTGCGACGACCACATCGACGTCACCCTCGAAGAGGATGCGTTCAGCCGTAACTATCTCAAGCCTCGTCGGCATCGTTTACGCACCAACCCCGGCGTTGGCCTTCTGACGCTCGGCGTGCCGGGCGAGCACCTCGTCGATGGTCCCCACCATGTTGAAGTCCTGGGCTGCGATATGGTCGTGCTTGCCCTCTAGAATCTCCTTGAAGCCGCGCACGGTCTCGGCCACCGGCACGTACCGGCCGTCCATACCCGTGAACTGCTCGGCGACGTGGAACGGCTGCGACAGGAACTGCTCAATGCGCTGGGCCCTGCCCACCGTGATTTTGTCGTCCTCTGAAAGCTCTTCCAGACCCAGGATCGCGATAATGTCCTGCAAGTCCTTGTACTTCTGCAGCACCTGCTGCACGCCTCGGGCAGTGTCGTAGTGCTCCTGGCCCACGATTAGCGGGTCCAAGATCCGTGACGAAGACGTCAGCGGGTCAACGGCCGGGTACAGGCCCTTGGCCGCGATCGCACGCTCAAGCGAGATAACTGCGTCCAAGTGACCGAAGCTTGTCGCCACACCAGGGTCGGTGTAGTCGTCAGCCGGCACGTAGATGGCCTGGAAAGAGGTGATCGAGCCCTTGGTGGTGGACGTAATCCGCTCCTGCAGGTCACCCATCTCCGTGCCCAGTGTAGGCTGATATCCCACGGCTGACGGCATGCGGCCCAGCAGCGCGGACACTTCCATGCCCGCTAGGATGTAGCGGTAGAGGTTGTCCACGAACAGGAGCACGTCCTGGTTCATCACGTCGCGGAAGTACTCGGCCATGGTCAGCCCGGTCATGGCGATGCGGAGGCGCACACCGGGCGGCTCGTTCATCTGACCGAACACGAGCACGGTGCTGTTCAGCACGCCAGACTCCTGCATCTCATTCCAGAGGTCGTTACCCTCGCGGGAACGCTCACCCACACCGGCGAACACGGAGTAGCCACTGTGCTCCTCCGCGATGTTCCGGATAAGCTCCTGAATGATGACGGTTTTGCCAACGCCCGCACCGCCGTACGCGCCAACCTTACCGCCCTTGGTGAAGGGCGCGATCAGATCGAGCGCCTTGACGCCGGTCTCAAGCACCTCAGTCGTCATGCTTTGGTCTTCATAGGGAGGAGGCGCGCGGTGGATGGACCAGTGGTCCTTGGCGACCACGGGCCCTAACCCATCCAGCGGCTCGCCGATGACGTTGAACAATCGTCCAAGGCTCGGCTCACCCACCGGTATGGTGATCGGCGCCCCGGTGTCTTTGACCACAGCACCGCGCGTCAGCCCCTCGGTGGGACCGAGAGCGAGGCAGCGCACCCAGCCGTTGCCTACCTGCTGCTCGACCTCGAGAACCAGGCGTTCGCCTGCAACCTCAAGGTCAAGCGCGCTGTAGATGCCGGGTAGACTCTCAGGTGGGAACTCCACGTCGACAACGGTCCCGATGACCTGTACGACCTTGCCTTCAGCTCCTTCGGCCATTTCCATACTCCTTCAACAACGAGAGCTCCGCCCTCGCCGGTCTATCCTTCTAATGCCGCCACGCCACCAACCAAGTCAAGAAGCTCGGCGGTGATCATGGCCTGGCGGGCCTTGTTCAATTCCAAAGTCAACGCATCGACCATCTCCTCGGCCGCATCCGTCGCGTTTCTCATCGCCACCATGCGTGAGGACTGCTCGCTGGCGTTACTCTCCAACACCGCCTGGTACACCTGCGTGTCCAGGAAGCGCGGCACCAATGTATTGAGTACGGTTTCCGCATCCGGCTCGTACTCATAGTCCGCCAGTCCACCCGGCTCTTCGAGCTCTCCAGCCTTGATGGGCAGCAACTGCGCCAACACAGGCTCCTGGAACAACGTATTAATGAATCGGGTGTAGGTGATGTGCACTTCGTCCACGGTCCCGTCCGTATACAACTGCGCTATCAGCGCCGATATGGGCAGACAGTCGGCCAGTGAAGGCCGATCACCCAAGCCCGGGAACGATGCCTGGAGGGTCCGGTTTGCCCGAATCATGAAGTCGCGGCCCTTCCGGCCCACCGTAATGGCGGATACTGGCACGTCCTGCCGCATCATGAACTGGCCAGCGGCCCGGTTGATGTTGGACGGCAAACCACCGGCGAGACCGCGATCGGGCGTTATCTCCAACAACAACACGTTCTTGATGGAGTGGCTTTGCAGCAGTGGATGCGTATTGTCACCGTCGCCCGCGCCCTGCGCGGCAAGACCGGCGAGCACTGACCGTAGCTTCTGAGCGTACGGACGGGACGCGACGACCTGCTCCTGGGCACGGCGCATCTTGGACGCCGCAACCATCTGCATCGCGTTGGTCACGCGGGCAGTGTTCTTGACGCTCTTTATGCGTCCTCGTATCTCTCTTACGCTAGGCACTCTTTAGTTGCCCTTTCTTTCGTCCATCGGAGTCGAGCAGGCCATGATCCCGGGCTAAAACGTTGCCTTGAAGGAAGTGATACCGTCTCGCAACCCTGCCTCGGTTTTCTCGTCGATGTCCTTTGTCTCTTGGATCGCTTGGAGCACTTCTGCCTTCGACGTTTCCAAGTACCCGATCAGCCGATCCTCGAACTCGCGAATACGGTCTACAGGGATGTCGTCCATGTAGCCGTTCACCACGGCGAACATGGACGACACCATTTGCCCTAGGGAGTTCGGCCGGTACTGGGGCTGCTTCAGGAGCTCGGTGAGACGTTGCCCGCGCTCCAGCTGCGCTCGCGTAACCGCGTCGAGATCAGACGCACCAAACTGGGCGAACGCCGCCAATGACGCGTATTGGGCCAGCTCCAACCGCATGCGACCAGCCACCTTCTTCACGGCGCGCGTCTGAGCAGCGCTACCCACGCGGGAAACGGAGAGACCGGCGTTGACCGCAGGGCGGATACCGGCGTTGAACAGGTCAGCCTCAAGGTAATCTGGCCGTCCGTGATTGAGATAACGTTGGTCGGGATGTAACCGGACACGTCACCCGCCTGCGTTTCGATGATCGGCAGCGCCGTCAGCGATCCACCGCCGTGCGCCTCGTCCAGCCGTGCCGCGCGCTCAAGCAAGCGGCTGTGCAGGTAGAACACGTCGCCGGGGTATGCCTCACGTCCGGGAGGGCGCTTCAGCAACAGCGACATCTGCCGGTATGCCCAGGCGTGCTTCGTCAGGTCGTCGTAGATGATCAAGGCGTCTCGGCCGCTAGCCATGAACGCCTCACCGATGGCGCACCCGGCATAGGGTGCCAGGTACTGCATCGGCGCGGGGTCGGACGCGTTCGCCGCCACGATCACCGTGTGCTCCATGGCGCCGTGCTCTTCAAGCGTCGCCTGGATGCTGGCCACCTTGCTCTGCTTCTGTCCGACGGCCACGTAGATACAGAGAAGGTCCTGACCCTTCTGGTTGATAATCGTGTCAATCGCGATCGCAGTCTTGCCGGTGAAACGGTCGCCAATAATCAGCTCTCTCTGTCCGCGGCCAACAGGGATCATGCCGTCGATGGACTTGATGCCGGTCTGCACCGGCGTGTTCACCGCTTGCCTGATGGCCACGTTCGGAGCAACCATTTCGATTGCTCGCGTACCGTCCGTCTTCACCGGGCCCTTGCCGTCGATAGGCACGCCCAACGGGTCGACGACGCGGCCGAGAAGAGCATCGCCAACTGGTACCTGGGCCACCTGGCCTGTGGCCTTGACGAGGTCACCTTCCCTAACGTCGGTGTCGGGGCCCATGATGGCAGCACCCACCGCGTCTTCTTCGAGGTTCAACGCCAGGCCGCTCACACCGCTAGGGAACGACAATAGCTCACCGAAACCCACTTGGCTAAGCCCGTGGATCTGGGCGATACCGTCGCCAACCTCAACGACCGTGCCAACCTCGGTCAGCGTGGTTTCGCCGCCGAATTCCTCGATCTGCTTCTTGAGAACCGAGGCGATGTCTTGTCCGCGAGTGGTCATACGCTCCCTCTCACTTGCCCTCTCCCTGAATGGAGAGGCGCTATTGTCACGTTAGCGACCCGTGGGCCAACTGCTGCTTCAGCGCAGCAAGCTTGGTCCGCACCGAGCCATCGATGATCTGATCCCCAACCCGTACCAGAACCCCGCCGATGATCTCCGGATCCTCGTTGGTCTCCAGCACAACATTCTTCTGCAGCGAGGCGCCAAGAGAATCGCTCAAGCGCTTCTGCTGCGTCGCAGACAACGGTGTTGCCGTCGTCACCTGAGCGCGCACACGTCCAAGCATCACGTTGAGCAACTCACCGTATTCGTCGGCCACGCGACCGAGTAGTCCGACTCCCTGCCGCGATACCAACAGGCCCACGAGGTTCCGGATCATCGGATCGCGACCCTCGGCTACCTGCGCTACCACACCGAGCTTATCCTCGGTCTGCACGCGGGGCGTGGACATGTACGTGCTCACCGTCGGCTCTTCCAGGAGGTCCGACAGTTCGCGCAGGTCGGTGAGCCACGCTTCGGTGGTGCCCTTCTCCTGCGCGATTGCAAATAGCGCCTGCGCGTACCGTCTGGCTGTGGGTGCCTTAGCCAAGAGCCCTCCTACCCCTGACCCTGCATGGCCTCGCCCTCAGCGAGAACCTCATCAATCAGGTCGCGGTGGGTGTCCTCATCCAAGGAGCGACGGATGATTCGCTCGGCAGCCGTAACAGCCAACCCCGCAAACTGAGCGCGGACCTGTTCAAGGGCCGCATCCCGCTCCGATTGGATCTCGTTTCGGGCACGCTCAAGCATCTCCTCCGCCTGAGTGCGGGCCAGGCCCTGTTGCTGTTCGCGATAGCGCTCAGCGGCCTCACGAGCGTCCTGGAGAACCCGCTGCCCCTCCTGCCGACCCTCATCCAGCGTACGCTGCATCTGGGCCTGCTGCTCCAGGGCGTCCTGACGCACCCGATCCGCTTCTTCAAGGCTTTCCTTGATCTTGGCGGACCGAGCGTCGAGTACTCCAAGTATCCGCTTATACGCGAAGAAATACAGGATGACGGCCAAGACGGCGAAGTTGATGAGGTAGACAAGCAGACTCTGCGCGTCTATCCCAAGCGCGCCGATGCCGCTTGCTTCTTCAGCTACTTCAGTTAACAGGGGTGCTGCCAGCAAGGTGGCCGCCTCCTTCCAAACGTACTCGCCGCTTAGGCGACGAAGATCAACAGAATCGCGGTCACAAGGCCGTAGATACCGATGGCCTCAGTGAAGGCCAGCGCCAGCACCATGTTCGGTGCGATAACGTCTTTGGCTTCTGGGTTCCGGCCGAGGGCGTTCATTGCTCCTGCGCCGAGAATACCCAGGCCGACTCCCGCGCCGGCCATTCCCAACGCCGCGAAACCGACCGCCAAAAACTTCAATCCTTCTGAGTCAAACATTTCTCACTTCTCCTTATCGATTCGGCTTGCCTGAGCTGGTAACTAACCCGCGAATCTGGCCACTCCAGTTAGGGAGAGCTAGTGCGACCCAGCTTCCGAATGCTCTTCCTCGTGATTGCCGTGCGATGCTACGCCCATAACCGTGAACACCAACGTAAGACCCATGAAAATCAACGCCTGTACACCGCCAACCAACAGCTCCAAGCCGTAGAACGCGAGCGGTACCAGGAAAACCAGCAGGAACGTCATCATGCCCAAGACAATCTCACCTGCGAGCATGTTGCCAAATAGACGGAAAGTGAAACTGATCACCCGGATAAAGTGGCTCAAGAATTCAATGAGTCCGATGAACGTGTCCAACGGGTTGGGACCCCTGAAGAACTCTTTCAGGTAGCCAAATCCTTGCGCCTTGAAACCCCAAACCTCAGCAAACAAGAACGCGATTATCGCCAATGCCAGCGGCATGTTGATGTCGGTACCAGCAGACCGCAGTAGATGCGTCGTGATCTCGTCATGACCGCCGGCCTTGAAGCCGACTGTCGGGTAGATAGGGAGCAGCGCCATCCACGCGTTGAAAGCAACGAAGATGAATATCGTAGCCAGAATCGGGAAGAATGGGCGCGCGTAACGCTCGCCGGCCACACCCTTGATAAAGTTGTAGAGCGCTTCGATGAACATCTCGACGAAGCCCTGTAGGCGCCCGGGAACCATCTTCATGGTGCGCGCGCCGAAACCGAACAGGAGGACCACCACAATCGTCGTCAGCCACGCAGAAAGCAGCGTGTTGGTGACGGTGAATCCGCCTATCTCTAGGAGCGGTTGCGGTGCAAGATGAACCTCAGGGAGCGAGACGAACGGGTCGAAGCCAAATAGCGCTGCGCCGATAGCGCCCAGGGCAAGGCCCACGAGCACCATGATCAGCGCGACACCAGCAACCAGCTTTACCAATCTCGACCTCGCGAACGCTAGTCACGGCCCTCTGGGGAGCCGCCGCCCAAGTATCCAGACGCCATCTTGTACGTGCCATAGAACGCTACGACAACGCCTAGCAACAAACCGAGCAACAGGAACAGTGGCGCCGAACCAACCTTCCCATCAACCCACACACCCAACAGCGTGGGTGCGACAATCGCCGCGGCGATATACCAGCCTAGGCCAGTGAATTGGGCAGCCAAAACCCACCGCGGGCGCCGTCTCATATCTCGGTTCGAAATCTGGTGAATGTTATCACAAACACTCTCCCGATTGCGAGTTTCGTCGGGGTTACGATCCAGATCCGGGGCTGCTGCCTAGGTCCTCAAGTCCAGGAAGGTCTTCCAAAAACTCGGAGAACGCCGAGAGTTTCTGAATCTCTTCGTCAGTGACAGGTTTCTGCGTTCGGGACGGGCCCGAATCAGACGGCCGCACCCTGTCAGTGATTGACAGGCCAGTGTCATCCTCCATGGTGATCCCTGCCTTCTCAATCACGCCCTCTTCAACGTAGATCGGCACTTTCGATCTGATCACGTAGCGACTATCGTCCTTGTCGATCCCGAGCTCATCCAGGAACTTCCGGGCCTCTTGGATCGAGGGAAACGACCGCTCTCCGCCGCCTGGCGTGTTGACCCACTGGCCCCCGCGCACGGCGATCGCGATCGCGTCGCTCGGGCGACAGTCAACCTCGTGTTGCGGGCCAGCGGACACGTTCATGACGAGCTTGGCGAAAAAAGTGTCGTTGGCAAGATCAGCAACGAGGACGTAGTCAACGACGGCCCCCAGTTCGGAGATTACCGAGCCCAAGAGGTCATGGGTCAAAGGACGCGGAACCGCCACGTCCTGGAGCTTCACCGCAATGGCGTCAGCCTCTGGTGCGCCGATCCAAATCGGCAAATACCGGTCCGCAGCCCGCTCTTTGAGAATCACCACGCGCTGATAGTTCATCAGGCTGACCCTGATGCTATCGATCACCATTTCCAACATGCGCGCCATCCTTTCACTAGCTGCCGTCCATTCTAGGAGATGGTCGCGTTAGATAATAGTAGCTCGCCACCACCCCCTCGACGCTGGTCAATGGTAGCATCGACAGCGCCCTTCCCCTGCGTTTTCTATGGCGCGCCCCGCGCTGATCTCAGCGAGACGGCTAGCCAACGAACGCCCGCATCAAGCCAATTTGCGCCTGAGCGCAGCCGTTTTCGCCTTGGTTCAGAGACGACGCATGCTATAATGTGGCGCGCACCACGACCCGCTAAACGGCCCTCATCCACCTAGGACAATCATGCAATTCGCACCCACTGCACCCACGCTGATCGACACGCTTGTTCCCGGACGCAGCCTGGCCCGGAACATCGCATTGGTCGTCGGTTTCAGCGTGCTAGTAGCCGTATTCGCGCAGATCGCCGTCAAACTCCCGTTCACGACCGTTCCCATCACCGGGCAGACCCTCGCCGTCCTGCTCACCGGCGGTGCGCTAGGCGCTAACCGTGGCGCGGCAAGCCTTGGCCTCTACGCCATCGCGGGAACCATTGGAATACCGGCATTCGCACCGTCAAATGCCGCCCTCCAAGGCGAACTCGTCCATTTCATTTTCCCCTGGGAAGGTTCCGGCACCCCTATCTGGAACATCACGAGTGGCGGCTACATCATTGGCTTCATCGCTGCTGCCTACGTCGTCGGCAGGCTCGCCGAGCGCGGGTGGGACCGCAAGTGGAACATCTCGGTCGCCATGCTCATCGGCAATCTACTCATCTACATTCCCGGTCTTCTCTGGCTGGGGTTCGCCATCGGCAACGGCTTTCTCGACAGCACCTTGGGCTTCGAGCTCGGGGCTGTCATCCCCGGCAGCAACACCCTCGACAAAACGCTTGTCGCGGGCTTCTACCCATTCGTCGTAGGAGACCTAATCAAGCTCTACATCGCCGCAATCGCCCTCCCTGGTGCGTGGGCCCTGTTCGGCCGCAAGTGAGAGTGAGGACATCATGGAGATAACCTGGCTAGGCCACAACGCCGTTCGGATCAAGAGTGGGCAATCCGTCCTAATCATGGACCCGTACTCCGACGCTTCGGGCCTCAGGCTCCCGCCCCAACTGGCCCAAGCAAACGTTGTCGCAGTCAGCGGCGCCGACCCCGACTTCTCAGCCGTCGACAGCATCACTGGCGACAAGCCACCCACCGTGATTGATGGGCCTGGGGAATATGAAGCGTCCAACCTTCGCTTCAAAGGCATCCGGACGCCTGCCTATGCCGAGGGTGGGGAAATCGCCTGGAATACCATATACACCATCGAACTGGAAGGCATGGTTCTCAGCCACCTCGGCAATCCCGGGCGGCTCCTGACCAACCGAGAGATTGAGGATTTAGGCTCGCCCCATGTTCTATTACTCGCGATCGGTAGCAAGAACGGCCTAACAGCAGAGGACGCGGTAGAGATGGTGAACGCCATCTCTCCGAAGATCGTCATTCCACTGCTCTACGCCCACCCCGGCAACAAAGCCGATCTCCGGGAATTGACACCGTTCCTAAAAGAGCTGGGAGCTACTCCCGCAGCGCCACAGAATCGAACCACGATCACGCGCGCGAACCTCCCTGAGGAAACCACCGTCACCGTGCTCGCACCCGCAAGCGTGCTTCTGTAGCACTACCACCGACGCTTCTCACGCGCTCGCTGACACCCACGAATGCCCCTCACCTGTAGTGAGGGGCATTGTTAATGCTTCGGGCCGCTGTGGTCGCACCGTCGGAAGTACTCTCGTTAGGCACTGGCAATCCTAGCCCCTCGGGCCACGCCTGAACATCAGCGCCACCCCACCGCCGCCGAGAGCAACCGCCGCAAAGCCAATCAGCCCGATAACCCACAGGGACACACCGGAGCCCGTGCTGAACTCCAGCGTGACAGAACGCCGATCAGGCTCACCCAACTGCGGAAAGTCGAACGTCAACAGGCTCGGCCGTTCAACACCCGCCAAACGGAACGTCACCTCGGAGCCGACGTAGGCGAACGTGGGTGGCCCCACAATCAGGCACGGGTCGGCGCACGCAAACCTGCCATCGACCACCGGCACGGCAATACTCGTCCAATCGCCTATGTGCGCGGTTAAGCTCCCGCTACTCAGGAGCTCGCCGTCAACCTCAACCGTGCCGTCATAGATGATCGGCCACGGCGGGAAATCCACGTCTTGCGCGCGAGCAGGCAGCACCCCCAGCACGCCAAGCAAGGCTATCGTTACCAACATCGCCACCAACCCCACCCGACCCCGTTTACTGCTCATCCTTCGGCTCCACCAACCCATCAGTGTTAAAGCAAGTCGCCCTCCCCACGAGGGGAGGGCGACTATTCGCTCCACTAGGAGGTCTAACCTTGCATCACCCTTACGGGATCAGCGTGCCAGACTTCGACGCCCAGACCCAGACACCCTGTCCGTTCAGGACGTTTCCGGTGGACGGAGTCACCCGTGTCCACGTCCTCGTGCTTGAGTTGTAGCTGTAAGCAACCGACCAATCCACGCTGGTCATGTAGTTGGCGCCGGTTTGGGTGTCGCCGGCCGACCCTTGCTTCGTCTGCTTGAGGTCGATCACCGCTACCAAGTTCCAACCAGATTCGACTGCGATGGTCGGCAGCGTTGCCGCAGATCCAACACTCGTCAGTGCCAGGAGTGATGTCACCGGCTGGGATGACGTGCTGTTGACCCAGTAACCGTGGTCACCGTCAATGGTCGTCAACGTGCCTTCCCATGTGCCGCCCGCGGTGCGGGAAGCAACCGACCAAACACCATCGTTGTAGCTCAATACGTCCGTAGCCGGGTGGGTAGTCGGCAGTACTGAAGCAATCGCACCATCCGCGGGGTTACCCGGGAAGGAGATCAGGTTCCAACCAGCATTCATGGCCACCGAGTAGGCCTTGCGAGCCGTAACTGTGAAGGAAACTTTTGTTACGTTTTCGTTACCCGCCTCGTCCGTGGCAGTAACCTCAAAGTCGTGATCCCCGACAGCGATACCAGCAATTGCAAAGTTGAATGTGTTGTTGTCCTGCGTGTCCAAGTTGCCAAGGACGGAGACACCATCCAACGTCGCTGCACTGACCGTGACCTCCTCTTGGATGTCCAGGTCTGTGGCAACGTTCGCGGCCAGATCAGCAATGGTCCCGTCAGAGGCTAGTCCGTACTCGGCCGTTTCATCCGCGTATTCGGCGGTAATGAAGAACGGTTCTGAGAATTCGATGCTAGGACCACCGTCTGTCGTCTCGTTGTTCGCGGTGACATCGGGGGCCGGAAGGGCGCTGTCAACGTACAGCGAGAGTGCACCCGAAACAGGCCACAACGCAGTAACCGTCTTACCACCCACGGTTGTCACGTTACTGTTGGTGTCCGTGACCACGACTCTAATCGAGTGCATGGATGCAGTGGAACCGGCAGTAACAGTAGGCGTGATCTTGGACTCGTAGACGTTGGTGCCAACCAGCACAACCGCCTGCGCTATCCGTGTAGAGTCGGTCGCTGAGACAATCGTCACGACCGGCGGAGCACCGGCTTCATTGGTAGTGATAGTCAGCGTACCGTCCGCGTCGTCCAGTGATCCCGTTGCATCACGGTTGGAGGACACCGTAACCGTCGGGGCCTGCTCATCCGTACCGGCAACCGTACCGGTAGTCGTGCAGTTCCCAGCGGTATCGCAGATACCAGCAGTACCGCTCAGAAGGATAACTGTGGGCCTCGCATCGGGTGCCATTTCGGGCACCGTCAGGAATATGTAGTTAGGGGCACCTGCATAAACATTCGCCGCGCTCGGCGTGATATCGCTGGTAGTAGTGCCATCCAACCCCTTGAGGCTATCCACCTCAAAGTCTGCGCCAGTAATTGTCCCCGCACTGAGAGTTTCCTCTAGATCGTATGCGGTTCCAGCTATGGCGAGTGCGTCGGGAAGACTGATGGCGATGGTTGTTGAGTTCGACTTGGTTTCGTCATCCTCAACCGCAGGAGTGGAGGCTCCGGCATCCCACCAGGTTCCAGCTCGGATGGTGGAGCCCACGAAATTAGGACCTTGCTGATCGATGACCAGCGTGTAGTCCTGATCACCTGACGTGGCGGCGTCGGCATCGGTTTGGCCGGTGTTACCAGCCAGATCGTTGATCGTCGCATGCCAGCTGATGCTGACTGTCTTGTCCGTGGCGGCAGTCGCAACGTCGAGCGTTGATACAGCCCTGAAGCCGTTGGTAATTGCCGTAACAGTCGGCGTGCCAATGACAATCTGGCTCGCCACGTTGGTGTCGGAAGCAGCCGTTGCACTAGTGATAACGAATGCAATCGTCCCGCTGTCAACGGTGGAGTCCACGTCAGTGAAATCAACCGTCAGCACCGGGGCCAAAGAGGTTGTTTCAGAGCCATCAGCAGGCGAAATAAGAGCGCCTACGGGTTCCGTGCCCTCCACGCGGAGCGTGGTGGTCGTAGCGACCGAGGGGCTCGCGTCAGTGTATTTGACGGTAACGTCTTGACCGGCAACCGCGAGGATCACGGGCGGAACGGCATCCGCGTTAGTCGCAGTTTTGTTCACACCAAAGGTGCCCTCGAAGACACCCGTGTCAGCACCTGTCTCATTCAATACGACTGTAATCCCGCTGGTATCTGACGGGCTCGTCACCGTAGCCGCAGTCGAGTTTTTGGACGCCAGGTTGTAGGTGATGGTCAGGGTGTCAGCACCCGGAGCGTCGGCGGTAGAACCACCCCACTGAACCGAGATACGACCCGTTGCCCTATTAAAGATGCCAACCGCGTAGCTGGTCAGCGCAGCGCTGTCGCTACTGGCGGCCACCACGGGTGTGCCGGCAATCTCATCGCCGGCCGCGGTGGCGCTCCCGAAGGAGGCACCCGACTGGCCGTTCGAGTCTTCCAAACTCAGGAAGACCGTCGTACCACTAGCGCCCCACGTACCCGCGGGGGTATTGGTCGCTGCGGTCAGGACATTGAGGTCAGCGTCCGTGACTGATATTTTCGCTGTGCCATCGGGCGCAACGAATGCCTTGTCGACGACTACGGTGCCGGTCACCGCGCCGAAGACGGGCATGATCGCAACTGCTGATAACAGCAGCGCCACCATGATTCCTATGATCGAGTACCTGGAGAGTTTCACTTCTACCCCCTTAGTGGAGCCTGGGTGTTCTGACGGAACAGGATGGGTCCGACTTCCTTACATGCCGCTCATCTCAAGGGTGACGCGGCAGACTAGGATGGTTGATTGGGTCGCGGGTTATTTTGATGGTTGCAATGCAATACACAAAATAATCCTCGGCCCAATGTCCGCGAAGCTTTTTATCAGTTTCCCAGGGTCACTGTCAACCAATGACCCAGGCGAAGAACGGTCATTTTTCACGACTCGCCCAACCTCGCGCCGGTTTTCCCGCTAGCCTATCGCTAGCGTGGGCAACCTTGGCACTCCATATGTCTCGTCTCATTGCGCTGCAGCACTGTGGAGATATCGGCCAGGCGCACTGTTGCGCCTGAGGAGCAGGAGCGAATATAGGGTTAGTACGGGCGCCTGTCAATGACTTAAATCAGGCCTCTTGGTGCTACTTTGCGCGTGATTAGCGATATCTGTCAAAAACACGCCATCCCCGAGCTTGAACAATGAACTTAGTACACGGGTTTCCCAGAAATAAGTCTGCGTAAGTGCCCTACGCCAAGCGAGACGCGTGACCGCAGGTACGCGCTCGACTATATCTCCTTGGTAAGCGTTGATAGAAATTCGGCGTTGTTCTTCGTACGGCTGAGCCGGTCGATTAGACGCTCCGTCGCCTCGAACGGGTTCATCGCATCTGTCGCGATCATCGTGCTCATACGGCGCAATAGGAACACCTGACGTAGCGTCAGTTCCTCCAACAGAAGCTCCTCGCGGCGCGTACCGGATCGTTGGATGTCGATGGACGGGAACGTCCGCCGCTCTGCGAGCTTGCGGTCGAGATGCAACTCCATATTGCCCGTGCCCTTGAACTCCTCGTACACCACGTCATCCATGCGGCTGCCCGTATCCACCAAGCACGCCGCGAGGATCGTCAAGCTACCGCCCTCTTCAACGTTGCGCGCCGCACCGAAGAATCGTTTCGGCGGGTATAGCGCAACCGGATCCATACCGCCGGACAACGTCCGGCCCGAGCTCGGTACCGCTAAGTTGTACGCGCGCGTGAGTCTTGTAATCGAGTCAAGGAGGATGACCACATCGCGCCCCTCCTCGACGAGGCGCTTCGCGCGCTCCAGGCAGAGCTCTGCGACGCGGCAGTGGTCTTCTACTGGCTCGTCGAATGTTGAGCTGTACACCTCGCCGCGAACCGACCGTTTAACGTCGGTGACCTCCTCTGGCCGCTCACCGATGAGCGCTACCATCAGATGCAGGTCTTTATAGTTCGCCGTTATCCCCGTCGCGATCTGCTTCAACAACGTGGTCTTGCCAGCCTTTGGCGGCGCCACGATAAGTCCGCGCTGGCCTCGACCTATCGGCGACAGCAGATCAATCATCCGGGTCGCCATCTCTTTGGTATCCGTCTCGAGCTTGATCTGCACATCAGGGAAGATCGGAGTCACATGCTCAAACGCCCGGCGACGCGGCCGGTTCCCCGGGTCCGCACCGTTGATGGCCTCGACACGCGTCAGTCCCTGGTAGCGCTCGGTATCTTTGGGGGCCCCCACCTGCCCGAGCACCATGTCCCCGGTCCGGAGGTTGAACCTGCGTACGAGGGGCTGCGAGACGTACACGTCCGTCTGGCCCCGGCGACGGCCGTTGTGACGGAGGAATCCATAACCATCCGGCATCAACTCAAGCACACCGGACGCCAGCAGGTATCCCTGGTTGGACGCAATCGCCGAGAGCACTCGGTACAGAGCATCGTCGCGCAGGATGTTCGCGGGGATTGGAACTTCGCCCTGTTCAATCTCCCGAAGGATTTCGACCAGGTCTTCAGTGGTCTTCGGCTCAAGCTCGGTGAGGTTCATGGGGTCTCCGGGGCTGCGCCGTGCTGGCGGCTTATGCGTCTGTGGTGCGAATGCAAAAGGTGTAAAGGGTGTCGCGCGCCGGCAGAACGCCGTAGCGATAAAAGTGACGGTTGGCAGTCAGAGGGAGGCCTAAGGCGCTCAATGTTCTTCAGAAGCCGTATGTACTCGTAGATAAAAAACGGGGGGGGGGGGCGGCATGGAAACCAACGGGAGGGGGAGCCGCAGCCAATTCACCCGAGAAAAAAAACGTTGGGGAAAAAGAGAAAGA